>Ga0209573_1000098_pt1 | contig 235423 bp, 190 predicted proteins | sample TNRBio252014_DNA_FD_185870 | JGI IMG/M metagenome (GOLD analysis project Ga0209573, IMG submission 185870) | Wastewater treatment Type I Accumulibacter community from EBPR Bioreactor in Madison, WI, USA - TNR Reactor_6/25/2014_ DNA (SPAdes)... | ecosystem: Engineered > Bioreactor > EBPR >...
TGTTTGTGGTTTTTTCTGAACATTTGGTAGCAATAATTGTTAAATTAACTACCGTAATATACACAAAAATAAGCTGCTATCTTATTATATTACAACAGGTTACGGATGTTTTTGAGATATTTTTTGTTCCTCAATCTCTAAGATTTTCCGGTATCATTATCAATATAAATAATACCTTTTTAGAGTGGACTCCCTGATACTTAATACCTGGAAATAATACCTAATAATTAATACCTAATATTTAGATCCGGAGTTTTTCAATCAATAGTTGCATATCCGCCGGCAATTCAGAATCGAAACGCATAAATTCTTTGGTGTGGGGATGTATGAACCCCAGTGTTTTGGCATGAAGCGCCTGTCTCGGCATTATTTCCAACAAATTTTCGACTCTGGATTTTATTTTGGGAAGCTGGTCGCCACATCTGATAACACTTCCTCCATAAACCTCATCCCCAAAAATTGGATGTCCGGTTCCTGAAAGGTGAACTCTAATTTGATGTGTCCTGCCGGTTTTAAGTTTCAAACTGACGAGTGATGCAAACTCAAATTCTTCAATCACTTCATAAAATGTATGAGCGAACTTTCCCTCATCCTTACTCATCGTAAAAAGTTTTCTGTCTCTTTTACTACGGGTGATGAAGGATTGAACTTCCCCTTTTTTCTCTTTAAACAGACCCCATGCAACCGCCTGATATTCTCTTTCGATTGTGTGAGCAGAAAACTGGGCTGCAAGTCGCGAATGCGTAATGTTATCCTTCGCGATTAATAGAAGTCCGCTGGTGTCCTTGTCAATTCTGTGGACAATCCCGGGGCGCGTGGTCGGGTCGTTTAAATCACTTAAATTTTGTTTGTGGAAAAGAAGTGCATTTACGAGGGTACCGGTGTAGTGACCTATTGATGGATGAACCACCAATCCTGAAGGTTTGTTGATGATCATTAAATATTCATCTTCAAAAACTACATCAATGGGGATGTCTTCCGCTTCTGCGGTCTCAGGTCTGGGTGCACATGGAAGGGTAAATACAATCTCATCCCCCGGTGTAACCTTATAATTCGATTTGATTACCTTACCGTTTGCGGTTACAAGTCCGGCTTCAATATGTTTTTGGATTCGTGTACGGGTGGCGTTTTCTACCGAATTGGCAAGAAAAGTATCAACCCGCTCTTTCCTCTTTCCATCGGAAATTTCATATCTAAAGATCTTTTCGGTTATTATCTTTGCCATCTGCCGGTTCCTCCGAAATTTCATTCTCTGTCTCCGTCGGCAAAGATATCTTTCTCACAGGGCGTTCACTTTTCCCTTCGATATCAGTTTCAACAGCAACATCACTATCAATTCCGGATTTGTTCAATTCTGCCATTTCGCCATCAGATGTTTCACCGGCTGCCACTTCATGTTCTTCTTTACCGTAAAATATAAATAAAACGGCAACGCCGAGAGAAACAGCAATATCTGCAATGTTAAAAATTGGAAAACTGTCGATGTAATAGCCAAAGATGTTCACATCAAATACTACATGAAAAAAATCGACAACATGCCCGTAGAACAGAGGTGCATAGCCAAAAAGAGCCCCATACAAGACTCTATCTATCATGTTTCCAACTGCTCCGGCAAGAATAAGAGCCAGACCAAAAGCTGCGCCTTTGTTCTTCTCTACAATTTGTTTCATATAATAAACGATAAAAACACTCGCTACAATTGAAATAAGGGAGACCCCCACTTTTATGATCGGGTTTAACTCGATCCCAAAAGCAATCCCTTTATTCTCAACGAAGGTAAACCTGAAGAAATTTCCCAATACAGGAATTGACTCGCCAAGATACATACCGTCATATTCAATGCCCAAAAAGGGTATGGAAAACCCCTTAACGGCAAGTTTGGTTATCTGGTCGAGTAAAACAAGTATTCCTGAGAAGTAGAGCAGCCTTACATAAAGTCTGTCTGATGCGTCTGAGTTAATAGGTCTTTTTCTTCTTTTCTTGTTTCAATTTTACGGGCAAACAATGCTGACTGTGAGGTACAGCAAGAAGTCGTTCCCTCGGAATCAGCGGACATGTATCACAAAGGTTTTGTGGTTCGTCGATACATTCAATGCACAAACCATAAGTGCCTGCATCAATTCTCTTAAGTGCTTCATCCAGATATCCAAGAAATTTTCCTTCTCTCTGAGCATAAAGAAATGTTTTTTCGCGTTCCATGGCATCAGTTCCCTGTTCAGCCATGTGTAATGAGTATGGAGAATTTTCGTTTATATACTCACCTGTGGTGGGGTCCATCATTCTGTCGCGCAAATTTTGCAACTGCTGAATGATCTCCTCTCTTTTTTCAAGAATCACAGCACGAAAGTATTCCAACTCATCGGCGGTGTATCTCATTTTCCTTGGTGAAGCATTTTCCTCACCCAAGATTTTGTTTTCTTCCATCGGTATCTCCTATTGTACTTCTAAATTTTATTGATCTCAATTTTACAATTGTGGTCGCCAATCTTCCACTCCTGTGTATATCCTGATCCAAATTCCTGTTCCTGCAGATTTTCAGCAAGGGTTTCACCTTTAATATATTGCTGAAAAATGTTCACAGCTGTTTTTATCTCATCGTCACCTGAGTAAACGATATTTATTTTATCAATTACTTCAAATCCGGCGTCTTTCCTCATGTTCTGAACGCGATTCACAAACTCCCTGGCAAATCCTTCATCCCTCAACTCAGGTGTAATTTCAGTGTCGAGAGCAACGGTAAAAGCACCTTCCGATTCAACCAACCAGCCTTCAATCTCAGAACTTATTATTTCAACATCAGTGGGCTCAACCTCAACACGGTTGCCGTTAATGTCTAAAATAATGTTTTCACCTCTTAATAGTATGCCTATTTCCTCTGTACCAAATTCTCTGATTGCCGAAGCAACAGGTTGTACAGATTTACCATGTTTTGGTCCCAAAGTTTTAAAATTTGGTTTGGTGCTCTTTTTTACAATTCCCGAATCATCAGTAAGGATAATGAGGTCTTTGATATTAACTTCTTCAAGAATCACTTCCTTCATTGTCTCAAGCGGTTCTTTTAACCTGCCGGCAACTGCAACCATTATCTTTTTAAGGGGCTGCCTTACTTTCAGATTATGTTTTGCACGCATCGATCTTGTAATATAAACAACTCTCTGAACTGCGTCCATTTTTTCTTCAAGTTCTTTTTCCCTGTAAGTAACCACAGGAAATTTACAAAGATGAACAGATTCTTCCGCTCCCGTTGTGTCGAGAGTCAATCGTCTGTATATATCTTCCGCAATAAATGGTGCAAAAGGTGAAATAAGTTTCGAAACAGTTAATAAACATTCATGCAATGTTTGATAAGCAGAAAGTTTTGCCTCAGTCAAATCCGATTTCCAAAACCTTCTCCTGCTCCTTCTAACATACCAGTTTGAAAGTTCATCAATCGTAAAACTCATCACAGCCCTTGCTGCTCTTGTAACATCATAAACATCCATTGAGGTTTCATATTCCTCAACAACACCATTAAGTTTCGAGATTATCCATCTGTCTATCTCAGGTCTCTTCCCATATTCAACCAATTCCTTATCGTTCACAAAGCGGTCGATGTTGGCATAGAGTGAAAAAAAGGAATAAGTGTTGGTTAATGTACCAAAAAACTTCCTCTGAATATCTCCGAGATCGTCTTCATTAAAAAGCGTCGGTTTCCATGGGGGATTATTTGCAATCAAATACCATCTTGTGGCATCGGCACCATATTTGTCAAATAACATAAAAGGATCAACCGAGTTACCACGACTTTTCGACATCTTTTTTCCCTCTTTATCGAGGATCAGATCGTTCACCAGGATGTTTTTATAAGCAGGTGAATCAAAAAGCATTGTGGAGATGGCGTGTAATGTATAAAACCATCCTCTTGTCTGATCAATTCCCTCGGAAATAAAATCTGCGGGGAAATTAGCTTCAAACAATTCCTTGTTCTCAAATGGATAGTGATACTGGGCGAAAGGCATCGCTCCCGAATCATACCAGACATCTATAAGTTCAGGTGTTCTTCTGTAAACCTTGCCATCTTTTTCAAAAATTATTCTGTCAACAAAAGGTTTGTGAAGATCAATCTCCTCGAGCTCAGAAACTGATGTCCGTTTTCCATCCTTTTCGTAGATTCCCTGTTTCAAATCTTCTATGCTTCCAACAGCAAACATATCTTTCCCATCTTCCGATACCCAGATTGGAAGTGGTGTTGCCCAAAAACGGTCACGCGAGAGCGCCCAGTCTTTGTTATCCTCAAGCCAGTTGCCAAACCTTCCGGTTCCAATTTCAGGCGGGGCCCAGTTGATTGTCTTATTCAATTCAACCATTCTGTCAGCAACCGAAGTGGTTTTTATAAACCACGATTCACGGGCATAATATATAATAGGAACATCATCAAATCTCCAACTGAACGGGTAGGAGTGTTCGATTGTCTCTTTTTTGTAAAGTTTTCCCTCTGCTCTCAATTTCTGAATAATGCCGGCATCTGCATCTTTTACAAACTGATCGGCAAAATCGGTAATCTCCGCTGTAAATCTTCCACCTCTTGTAACAGGTTGAAGCATCGGAAGTCCATATTTTTTTGAGATATCATAATCATCCTGACCAAATGCAGGTGCTATATGAACAATGCCTGAACCATCTCCGGTACTTACAAAGTCGGCATTCAGAGTGTAAAAAGCTTTTTTGTCGGGTTGAACATAATCCATAAGCTGTTCATATTCAACATTCTCAAGATCACTTCCCTTAAAAGATTCGAGTATCTCATAATCCTCACCCAGAACTGAAAGCCGTTCTTTCGCAAGCACCATTTTAATCTCTTTATGTAAAACCTTAACATACTCAATGTCAGGCCCAAGAGCCAATGCCACATTAGAGATTAGAGTCCAAGGAGTTGTGGTCCAAACCAGAAAATGATAATCAGCATCTTTTGCTTTAAAAAGGACATATACAGATGGATCTTTTGTCATTCTGTAACCCAAAGCAAGTTCGTGACTTGAAAGCACAGTCTCGGCTTTGGGATCCTGAGGTACAATTTTATAATCTTTAAAAATTAATCCCTTGTCAAACAAGGTTTTAAGTGACCACCAGACTGATTCAATGTAGTTATTTGTACAAGTTATATATGCCGACTCAAGATCAATCCAATACCCCATCCTGTCGGTCATCTTTTCCCATAAATCTTTATAGGTGAACACCGAATGACGGCAGGCATCGTTGTATTTTTCAACCCCAAATATCGGGATGTCTGCTTTACTTTTTATCCCAAGCTGTTTTTCAACTTCAATTTCAACGGGTAACCCGTGGGTATCCCAACCCGCTCTGCGTTGAACCTGATATCCCTGAAGTGTTTTATATCTGCAGATCAAATCCTTTAGAGTTCTTGCCATTACATGATGAATCCCCGGCTTGCCGTTGGCAGTGGGAGGTCCTTCATAAAATGTAAAACTTTTATCTGCCGGCCTCGATTCAACCGACTTCTCAAAAATATTTTTCTCTTTCCAGAATTTTAAAACTTCATTTTCGATCTCGGGGTATTTGAAGTTTTCGGGATATGGCTTGTACATTTTTACTTAAATCTCTCTGATTATTGCATCTGATTTTTATACTGTTCGAGTAATTTTTTCTCAGTATTCACCAGCATTTTTAATTCGTTTTCTATTTTTTCTTTTTCATTTTTCATCTTTTGCAGCTCCTGCTGTGCCTCAAACATTATTTTTTGAGCTTCCAGCTTCGCTTTTTCGACGATCAATTCACCATTTTTTTCAAAAAATGTAGCTTCAAATATAGGTTCTTTTTCTGAATCTGTATGTGATATTTCCTTTACACTCCCTTTAACTGCTGAAAAATCAACTACTTCACTTTTTTGGAAATTCTCACTATCCTCAAATTCATGCTCTTCACTCTCCATATCACCGGCATTAACTCCGGCATATTCTGAACCTTCCACCCCTGCACCACCTGGATTATCAGACAATTCCTCACTTCCCATGTTTTTTTGCTCAACCGATCCCTCGATCTCCTCAACAGACTCACCGCTCACCTCAAATCTGAGAGCACAACTGTTTCGTCCAAATAAAACGAATGAAGAGACAAGTGCTCCGTTTATTGCAGCATTAACGAGGAATTTGAACTGCGAAGTGTCGGTCGTATGCCTGACAACAAAAAAGAGCTCATGGCTAAGTGCTCCTGCAATTCCGAGGAGCATCGCGCCTAAAGCAAACTTGAATGAAGTCCCCCTCTCAAATCCTTCACCGATTAACCAACCGGATACAAACGATACGATCATAAGCACAAAAAGCCGGGAGTAGAACACAGAGTCAACAGAGGTTACCCCGTCGAGGAACCATGAAGAACTTCCTGCAACTGCTATCGAAAGAAGGAACCCGATTATTCCGATAAACTTCTTAAATGTCATTTTAATCTTCTGATAACTTCTGTAAATATTTTTGTCATTCTGGGTTCTGCAATTCCTGCAGCATCCAGCATCTCTTGCAAAGTTACGGGTTTAAGTGATTCAGGGAAACATTCATCTGTGATGATACTCATTCCAAGAACTTTCATTCCCATATGGTTTGCCACTATATTCTCCGGAATGGTTGACATACCAACCACATCGGCTCCTATCGCTCTAAGGAAACGATATTCAGCTCTGGTTTCGAGACTGGAACCGGAAACCGCAACATATACTCCCTTGTGAAGTTTTATCCGGTTGTCCAGAGCAGCTTCCTCTGCCAATGCAATCAATTCAAGCGAATATGGTTCACTCATATCGGGGAATCTTGGTCCAAGTTCATCATGATTTCTTCCAATCAGCGGATTATCCCCCAAAAGATTGATGTGATCAATCATTATCATGATATCCCCTCTTCTGTAAAAGGGATTCATCCCTCCGCATGCATTTGAAACAAAAAGAGTTTCCACCCCCAGATACTTCATTACTCTCACCGGGAAAGTAATCTGCTGCATCGTATATCCCTCGTAATAATGGAATCTCCCCTGCATTGCAACAACCCTCTCACCATGTATTGTCCCAAAAATCAAACGCCCTTTGTGCGATTCAACTGTCGAAACCGGGAAATTTGGAATATCCTCATATTCAATGGTAAGTTCAATATCGATCTCCTTAACCAATGCACCCAATCCCGTCCCCAGAATTATTCCATATTTATAATCTTTTACAGTTTTTGTTCTTAAGAAATCCACTGTTTCTTTTATTTTTTCAATCATGTTATTCATTCTAATCATCCACTATATTATTTAAATCAATTTTTTCCGATCCACCGGTGAAAAACATCTCAGCAAGTTTTTTACGCTTCTGTTCTTCATCACTCATCGAATCTTCCTTTTTAATCTCTTCAGCATTTTCAGATTCGACTTTTTCTTCTTCCACTTCAAGTGGCTCCTGGGTTTCGAGCTTTGGTATCAATGCTTCTTCTTCCGCTTCACTAACATTTACCGCTTCTGAAGTTATATCATTCACGACAGCTACTGAAACTATCGGTTCAATTTCAGTCTCCGAAATCTCATTCTCCGGATGTGGCTCCGGTATCAAAGAAATAATCTTATGTCTTAACCCCAACAAATCTTCCTGAGTCTCCACCATTGCCGATAACCGGGCGATCAACCATGCCATTCTTTCTTCAAGTTCAGCAATATGTGTTTGCAGTTTTTTTGCCTTCTCCTGCGAATCTCCGATGATAACCGCAGCATCATTTCCCGCTTCTTCCAAAATTCTGGCGGCCTCGTCGTTCGCTTTCTGAAGAGCCAGTCCCGATGATTCCTGTGCAGCAATCAATGCCTTCTGCAAACTGTCTTCAATTGTTTTATATCTTTCAATATCAAGATTCAGGTGATCAACAGTCCGGCGAAGAGTCTCATTTTCTTTAAGTGCCGATTCAACTTCCTCGGCAACTTTTTCAAGGAAATCATTAACTTCACCAATGCTGTAACCTCTTACTGCCTTGCTAAATTCCTGCCGTTTGATATTAACAGGTGATAATTTCATACCTTGTCCTTAATTCCTTTCACCAAAAATTGCTGTGCCTATTCTTAAAAATGTTGCACCTTCCTCAATGGCCGTGAGGTAGTCACCTGTCATACCCATCGAAAGCTCCTTTATTCCGCTGTAACCCGATCGTTGTAATTCTTCAACTAAAAGTCTTGTCCTTCTGAATGCATCTCTTATAATGGTTATGTCATCAACAAATGGAGCCATTGTCATCACACCGGCAACTTCGATATTTTTCATGCCTGTTGATTCTGCCGCGAGGGTGAATACCTCTTCAATACCACCGCCCGATTTTGTTGTTTCAAAAGAGGATTTGAACTCGAGAAACACTTTTTGTATTATCCCTTTTTTTTCAGCTTGTTTTTGGATTTCGGCGAGAATCTTAACCGAGTCAATAGAATGTATATAATCCGCATTTCCCGTTACATATTTAACTTTGTTGGTTTGTAGTGTCCCGATATAATGCCACACAAGATTTTCTTCTGAAAAAACGGCAAATTTGTCCCTGAATTCCTGGGCATAATTTTCACCAAAGTGTATCTGACCGGCAGAAATTGCTTCACGCATATGATCAGTTCCAAAGAGTTTGCTCACTGCAATCAGTGTAACTGAATCAACTTCCCTGCCTGCCGAAAGACATTTGGCAGCGATAAGTTCTTTTAAATGGCTTAAATTTTTTCTGATCAATTTTTTTTTCTAATCGTAATAAACAGGAACGCTAAATTAGAGTTTTCTTAGGAATTAATCAATTTTTTTTGACAGGAGATACAGAGGTGTCTATTTTAATATGGAATGGTTTAAAACAACAAAAGCGGGCAAGCCCGCTTTTGTTTCTGGCAAATTTAATTTACCGTCAAAAAGAAGTTAAATTATTTCTTTTCTTCTGTTGCTGGTTTTGCAGTTGTGTCAGCGGTTGCAGTTGTATCAACAGCTGGAGTTGCAGTTGTATCAACTACTGGAGCTTCAACTTTGGTTGTGTCAGCTACTGGAGCTTCAACTTTTTTGCCACAGCCACTTAATACGAAGATTGCAGGTAACAAAAGAACGAATCCTAATTTCACGATTTTCATTTATGTACTCCTAATGAGTTTTGTTAAGGGTTAATTGTTGGTTTTTAATTTTAATTTCTGTCTTTTTCCATAATTCCAAAAAAGAACAAGGGAAAGTTAAGTCATCATAATTCATTGCGCAATAGCTGTGACATCTTTTTACAATTCACTGACTTTAAGCGACATTTAAGCCACCCAACTACCTCTTTTCACTATGCAAAATGCTTTTAAACACAGTTTTAAATTTCTGAATAAAATTTTACATTACCAAATCTTAACTTAAACATTACTGCATTATTGGATTTTTGCATTATTGCATTATTGCCAATCCCCCCCAATTCGTTAATTTTGATGGACAATTATTTATAATTTGGATTGATAATGAGCGAACTGGAATTATTAGTAAAAATAAGGGAAAACGCTGCCCGTAAAAAGCGTACCATTCTTTTGCCCGAATCTCATGATGAGAGAGTGTTAAAAGCTGCTGAAATTATTACACGTGAAGGGATTGGCAATGTAATTACTCTCGGAAACGAAGAAACTGTAAGAGCTGCCGCGAAGACAATTGGTGTGGATCTTAAAGGTGTTAGAATAATAGACCCCGAAAAATCAGAAAAACTAAGCGACTTCTCTAACATTTTCTACAATCAACGGAAACATAAAGGTGTCACGATTGAAGAGGCCCGGGAAACTATAAAAAGAGATATTTTTTTCGGAGCTATGATGCTCAAAGAAGGGATGGCTCATGCTTCCGTTGCCGGTTCAACAGCCTCAACGGGAGATGTTATGCGTGCCGGAATTCTTTGCATCGGCACAAAAGAGGGCATCTCCATCGTTTCAAGCTTTTTCCTGATGGTTTATCCTGATGTAACCTACTCTTTCGGTGATTGCGCTGTGGTTCCCGATCCTGATGCAATTCAACTCGCTGATATTGCGATCTCAACCGCCGATAACCATAAAATTCTTACCGGCGAAGAACCTTATATCGCTATGCTCTCCTTCTCAACAAAAGGAAGTGCAAAACATAAACTAATCGATAAAGTTCTCGAAGCAACAGCAATTGTTAAACAAAAAAGACCCGATCTTAAGGTTGACGGTGAACTTCAGTTTGATGCGGCAATTGTTGAAAGTATCGGAAAAAAGAAATCACCGGGAAGTGAAGTGGCAGGAAGAGCAAATGTTTTAATCTTCCCTGATCTTCAGGCTGGTAACATCGGTTATAAAATTGCTCAGCGACTTGGTGGTGCAGAAGCTGTGGGACCTGTGGTTCAGGGACTTAAACTCCCCTTCTTCGATCTCAGTCGTGGCTGCAGTGTTGAAGATATCGTTAATACTTCCGCTATCGCACTATTGATGGCAGGTAACTAAATATTATTTTCAGGAAGAATATACAGCAATGGTCTATTCTTCCTGTTGTTGATCTCCTTTTCCACCAAAATCATTTCTCAAGTTCGTCAAGCTTTTTCTTAACTTCATCCATCTCTTTATTAAGCTCTTTTTGTTTCTCATCTATTTTTTTCTTCACATCCTCCACCGATTTTTTAAACTTTGTTGTGTCCACAAAATCGTTAAGTGATAGCGTATCCTTTTCAGAGAGTGAGTCAGTTTTTGTCGATTCCGTTTCTATGTCAGTAGCCGGCTCAGATTTTTTGTTACACCCCGCAAAAACCATGAGTGCAACAAAAATTGTTAAAAAGAGAATCCGTTTCATAAAGTCACCAAATTTTTTGAATTAATAACCCAAAGATATAAAAAAAGCCCGTCCATTTCGGGACGGGCTGTTTCTGCTTTTCACTTATTAATAAGCAGATAATACCGGTGTGTTGAATCCATTTACTGTAACTGTTTCTATAGAAACATTGGCTGTGCCTGCGTTGATCATGTCTATCGATCTGGCGGCTGCCTTTGAGAGGTCAAGTTCGAGGCTTCTATGGCCCGGACCTCTATCTGTAACCGTTACTATTACAGATTTTCCGTTGGATATGTTGGTAACTCTTAAAATTGTACCAAATGGCAGCGTTCTGTGAGCAGCTGTAAACTTCTCTTGATCGAATATCGCTCCACTCGCGGTCTTTCTTCCATGAAAGCCCGGACCATACCAGGTTACTTTACCTTTTCTAGGATTTGAGAACTCAAGAATTGATGAATATTTCCTTACCACATCTGCATTTTTTGCAGTTTTTCCGGCGAGGGAAGATTCATCGACTTTTGCTTTCGGATTTTCAACACTGAAACCGGTTAATAAAAGGAGCAGCATAAACAAGAACATTCTTAGTGCTTTGCTCAATATTAACCTCATTATTTTAATGAACAATTATTTTTTGTGTTCCAAATGTATCTTTTCGAGTTTCCCTCTGAAAGAAAAAAACACCATTTTCTGCCCAAATTCGTTACTCCCGAATATTCGACTTTTTTAGTCTTTAAGTCGGCTATTTTCTCTCGAAGCTGTCAATAACCTCTATCTTCTTTGTTTGTAATGTGTTAGGTCTTTGCAGCTAATTAATGTTTCATCCCTTAAGACCACACGATTCACAAAATATTAGTAACAAAGACTTCAATCTTAAAGTCTTTAAAAGCCAAAATGGAGAACAGCACAATCACGGTAATTTCCAAAATTTTATCAAAGTTGCTCAATTTGGCAAAAAGATAAACCGGGATACTGATTTAAGCACAGGCTGAGGAGTGGTAATCGTCCCGATTGCCGTCTGCAGAATAAAAAGGTATTGGTGAAAAATGTCAAGAGTTCTGTGGAACTTCTATCAAACATTCCATGATTATTCATTAAGTTAATGAACAAAAAAAATGATGTTTAAAAAGGCAAGTGATCATTCTGAAATGACAATCACCAAACGAACAGTCCCAATATATCAATCTGCAATCTCTTGCAGGAAAGTCCCTTCAAGGACAATCTTGTTCTCAGCCCTCCTGATTTTCTTATTATATGTCCCCGGCTATTCTACAATTCGGTATGTTAAAGCGGGTAATCCAACACCCTCATTCCCTTATACAACTTGGGCAACAGCCTCGGATTCAATCCAAAAAGTGGTCGATATATGTTTAAGTGGTGATACGATACTCATTGGTACAGGGGTTTATACCGCACTTGTGGTTTCAGATTCAGTGGGTAGACATCTTACGATACTGGGTATTGATGTTGATAGTTGTATAGTAGATTTGTCAGGCTACTCATCCGGGATTCCCCCAAATCCGATTTATTCAATAGCGTTTACACTCAAGGATCATTTGACAATGAGGAACTTGACTTTTAAAACCATTTCGGGAGCGACTGAACACTTTGGATTGAAGTTATTGGACGACTTATATTCCGTTTCAGAATGTTTCTTGAGTAATTTAAAGTTTGTAGGGGGTTTTAAAAAGGCCATATCATCATTCAAGTTGACAGGAAAAATAGAAGACTGCTTTTTTTACAAGTCTGCGCTAGGTATTCAGGTTATTGATCATCATAATTCTGAACCGATACTCCTCCAAAATAACATATTCCAGCAATGCAGTAATGGATTGCAGTCAGACTATGCATTCATTAGAAACAATTGGTTGTTAAGAATTATCAATACAGGGATGAATTTAGGTAGTTTTTTTCTTACAACGAAAAACGATGTTTATAACAATCTTATTTCTGCATTAGAACCGGGTCACATAGGCGTGTACCAAAATCAATATGGTGAAGTTATAAATAATGTGATAACCGGATTCAATTATGGAATGGAACCCAGGAGTAATTGCACAATTAAAAATAATGTGATTATGAACAGCAGGTTAGCAGCAATTGGTATATCAGAATGGCCCACATTAAATGGAGATATCAACTATAACTTATTCTACAACTGTCAAATGATAACAGGAAATTCCACCTCATTTGACCCCGACACGACAATTTATTACATATCAGACCCGATGTTTGAAAACTCCGACAGCAATAACTATCTACTGCAGATGTTTTCACCTCTGATAGATGCAGGTGATCCAAACATCCTTGATGTTGACGGTTCCAGGAGTGATGTTGGTTTATATGGCGGCCCTTACGGACAAAGCTACTCATACCAGGACCTTGCACCAAAGAAGCCGAAATTTACCCTCGTATCTAAACAAAATGGGAAAGTAAATTTCAACTGGCGAGGAGGAACTGAAGCTGACTTTAACTCATTCTCACTTTACAAAAGCAGAGACCCACAGTTTATCCCGGATGACAGCAACAAAATTTATACAGGAACAGATACACTCTTCACAGATTCACTCAATGACCCGACAGGCAGTTACATTTATAAACTGAATGCAAAGGACAATCAAGGGAATGTCAGTAAACTTGACAGTGTAACAGTTGTATTAACCGGAATTTCTGCTGAAGAAGAAAGCCTAACGCCTGAAAGGATATATCTATATCAAAACTACCCAAATCCGTTTAATCCTTCAACAAAGATAAAGTTCTCTTTGAAAGAAGATGCAGAAGTAATTCTTCGTGTATATGATGTAAATGGTGAATTAGTGACCATGCTTCAAAACGGATGGCTTCCTGCGGGAGAATATCAGAGAGAATTTTCCCCGGCAACAATCGGTACATTAAAAGACATTGCCTCCGGAGTATATTTTTACAATTTGTTAGTAAGAGATAAAAATTTGATTCCGTTATTCGTAAAAACCGAAAAAATGATGTTTTTGAAATAAAATTGCCATCCACATGGGGTTGAAACCCCATGCTATTGGTTTAAATCGCTGATGTAAATCTACCAATAGTCCCGATTTATCGGGAAATTCATTCGGGGTCTCTCAATAAATTAGTTTCATGGTCCCTAAAACAAAACCAGAAGCCCCGGTTTTGAGTTTTACTCCTTCAAAAATTTAAACTTTGTTTTTTGCAGTCACTTTTTCTTTTAAATCATCAACACAGGTCAAAAAAATATTTCCATATTTTTTTTATTATTTGGGCACAAATTTGTAACTATGAGAGTATAAATTCTAAAATACTGGAATGTTCAAATGTTAAATAAAAGATTTTTTTCGTTTTTAATTGCCGGAGCTATTGCTATTTCAGCCTTTGCCGGCTTCACTGTTAGCCTGAATAATGCCAATCCGACCATTTTTCGTATGGCGGCAAATGGTCAGGTTAAACCCGGCGACACAGTTAACTTCTCGATAGTAAACAACACTGAAGATGAAAACTTTCAGTTTACTGTATATCGTGTAGCAAAAGAACAGGAATTTATAACCGAATACCTTGCCGCACGAACATACGGAAGGTTCGATATCTGGAAAAAAGACGGCACCTACCTCCAGTTCTGCGAAAAGGTAAAGGAATTTAACAGAATAGTAACCCCCAGTGGAAGTTACTATTATGAACCAACCATCCTATCGGCAGGCACATTCGACAAACCGGGTATTTATATAATTAAAGCAATTAGTGCCGGAAAAGTGGCCTATCTCCCAATCTACATCTCGGAAAAGATGATGGTCATGAAAAAAGGAGATAAAAACTTCCTGAGTTTTGTGACAAATGCAAAAACAGGTGAAATTTTAATGCCTGATCTAACCACTCTCTATGCAGATGGAAAAACAATTTCGTCTCAAGCCCCCACTTCTGAAGGCTTAACTTTGATGGACCTGAGTGGTGTTGGTAATCTCGAAAACAAGTCAAGTCTGATCACAGCACTTGTTGCAGGTGAACTTGTTTATAGCGATCCCTACATCTTTTTTGGTGGCGGAGAGGGGAAAAGATATTTCTCAACTATATACACAAATCAGCCGGTTTATCGCCCCGGTGCAACCGTCAGTTATAAAGGTATTATCAGATTCAGAGAAGATGGTGAAATGGGTATCCCTTCAGGTTCTATTGTCGAAGTAAAAATCACTGATCCGTCAGGAACTGAAGTACTAAAAGAAAATCTGAAAATTGACGATTTTGGCTCCTTTTATTCCTCATTTAATACCTCAAAAGGATTTAAACCGGGCAACTATTATATTAATGCATCTTTCGATGGTAACTATTTTTATTCTACCTTCACCCTCGAAGAGTATAAAAAACCTGAATATAAAGTTGTGGTAACAACATCAAAAGACGCCTGCTTTAACGGTGAGGAAATTACAGGAACTGTGCAATCAGACTATTATTTTGGACAGCCGGTCGCCGGTGCTTCCGTTAAAGTTAGAGTGCTTCGTAAACCATACCGCATCCCCTGGTGGTTTGGAAGCGACTATTCATGGTATTACAAATCATGGTATGCATTTGATTATGGCAACTATGAATATATAAAAGAATTAAAAGGAACCCTGAACGCCGAAGGATCATGGTCCTTCTCTTACATGACCCCGGATGATTCCACTTCAGGATACACCTATATGTTCGAGGCCAATGTTACGGATGCAGCATTGCGCGAAATAAAAGGCTCCACATCCATTAACTCTTCCGTCACCGATTTTATTGTCACTGCAAGCTGTGATAAATATTATGTGAATCCCGGATCAGAGATTACGATCACCGCCAAAACTTACAATAACGCTCTTTTGCCGATAGAAAAAGAAGTTTCACTACTCATTAACAAAACAACTTATTTTAACGGAACCCAAATTACCGAGACTCTCCTGAAAGATGAATTAAAAACAAATGAAAAAGGGATCGGGTTCTACAATTTTAAACCCTCTGCCGAAGGCTGGTACAATGTGACCATAATGGGAAGAGGATCAAACGGCAGACTTGCAGTTGATCAAACCTCCTTCTATTGCTTCTCAGGTGGCTCATGGTATGGGTATGGTGAAAGTCGCGAAGCCCAAATCATCACTGATAAAGAAGCCTACATCGCCGGAGATACAGTTAAGGCTTTAATTTATCTCCCAAATAAACTCACTCAGGGTGTGGTCACTATCGAACAAAATTCGATTATTTCAGCAACAAAAATCAATCTAAAAGATGGCTTTGCTGAATATTCATTTGTTACGGGTAAAAACTTCTATCCGGGTTTTAACATTACTTTTGCCGGAACATTAAACTCCACTTTTATCTACGCAGCTAAAAAGGTTGGTGTAATCAATGAGGATGCGCGACTTAATGTTCAAATCACTCCATCCAAAGAAAAATATAAACCGGGTGAAGAAGCCGAATATGTGGTAAAAGTAACCGACAAAAACGGGAAGGCTGTAAAAAATGCCCAGCTTTCTTTTGGGTCTGTTGATGAAAGTATTTATGCCATTAAAGCCGATAATTCAACTCCCGTTTATGAAAGTTTCTACCGGGATGAATATTATTACACCCAAAACAACACTTCACTTGATGGTAAATATGGCCAGGCAATGAGCCGTCCTGTAACTCTTTTTGATCAGAAATATGATCCATCCGATCAAGCCTCTGCCACAACCGGCAGTTCAAAAATTGAAATCAAATTCAAGTTAAAAGATGCCGATGAAAAGGTTGAAGAACTTGAAATTATGATTACAAACGGATCTGTCCTTAAAAGAGACAAGGCGTCTTCAAAAACATTCACCACATTTTCAAACCTCCCTGAAGGTGAATATGATATCTGCCTCGCACTCTATAACTCCATTTATCCGCTTAAACGAATTTATGTTGGAAAAGGTAAAACAGTTGCTGAAGAAATCGCTCTTGAGCCATTTATCGACGATATTGAATTCTATTTTAGCGGAAACATGGCAGGTGGAATTGATGGAATGACAAAAAGTTCGGCTGATAACTTCTCAATTCAAGAGGAAGCAGCCGTTGCTCCAAACACTCGTGCAGCTGACAAAAAAGATCTGGAAGTTGATGTAAGAGAAAATTTTGTGGATGCTCCCTACTGGAATCCGGCAATCATCACCGATGGCAGTGGCGAAGCAGAAATATCTTTCCTTCTTCCCGATAACCTGACTTCATGGAGATCTACTGTAAAAGTAGTAACTAAAGAAACTCACGCCGGCGAATCAATCAACAATGTTTTTGCAACCAAAGACCTTTTGATTCGTACCGAAACCTCCCGCTTCTTTAAAGAGGGGGATTCAACAATGGTTATAGCAAATATTCATAATTATCTCGATTCTGATGCAAAAACGAAAGTGAAATTTAATTTTACGAACCTGAACATCACATCTTTTGATGTAAAAGGTGTTCAGATTTCGAAAAAAACTGCCAATTCCTTCGAAACAGTGATTCCGCCTAAAGGTGTTGCAACCATCGAAATTAAAACCTCGGTTCCTTTTAATTCCTACTCTTCAGAACTCTATTTCGAAGCGATATCTGATAAAGAATCGGATGCAGTTCGAATTAATCTCCCCGTGGTTCCTGTTGGAGTTAAATCAGTAAACTATCTTAACGCTGTTATTCAATCCAATGAGACTGAAAAAACAATCGAGTTTAACATACCGCAAGGTGTGAATCTGAAAACTGTTAATCTCTCTCTTGCTCTCAGTCCCACGATAGCAACAACCCTCTTGAACTCTCTCGACGGGCTTGTTGATTATCCTTATGGATGTGTTGAACAAACAATGAGCAGATTCCTCCCTGCGTTGATTGCCTCAAGCACGATGAAAAAACTTGATGTCAAATTAAATACTGCAACTCTCGAAAAGCTACCCGATGTTATCGCAAAAGGACTCGAACGGCTCTACGATTTCCAAAATAAAAATGGGGGCTGGGGCTGGTGGAAGAATGATCCACTAAATCCTTACATGACAGCATATGTTATGTACGGTCTAAAAATGGCTAACGATCTTGGATACAATGTGGACAAAAATGTCTATAATTCAGGCTTTAAAGCATTGTCAACTCTGCTCGCTGAAAAAAATATCGACCGTGTTACTGCCGCTTACATAGCTTATGTTTATTCGCTCGCAGATTCAAATGCAGTAAAAAATCCTGCTTTTGTTAAACTCGCCGATGAATTGATGGCTGATTCTCTAAATGCCTATGCAACTTCACTCCTGGGATTGGTTCATCACAAACTTGGTGATAAAAAATCAGAAAAGGTAATCCTTAACCGACTGATGGCAATGGCAAATGAGGATCAAAATTTTATCTCATGGGGAAGAGACAAATATTATACATGGCAGCAGGATAAAGTGCAGACCACTGCATTTGCCCTGAAGTTTTTGATCGCTGTTGATCCAAATTCACCGGTTCTTGTTAAGGCTGTAAAAACCCTTATAAGAGAACAAAAAGGGAGAGGCTGGCACTCAACTCAACAAACTGCAACTGCAATTTTTGCTCTTACTGATTACCTTGTGCTGACAAACGAACTCGATCCTGAATTTACAGCCGAAGTGATAATTAACGGAAAATCGTTCAAAAAGGTAAGTTTTGAGAAGGATAAACTCACAAGCCCTGATGCGTTAATTTCATTAAATTCTTCCAATTTTAACTTTATCCATGGAAAGAATACAATTAAATTGGTTAAAAAAGGGAAAGGTACTCTATATGCAGGATCTGATGTTGAGCTTTATTATCCCGATCTCTCATTTGTGAAAGAAAACAGTTTTAACATCACGAAGGAAGTTTTTAAACTAAAAGAAGTGGTATCAGGAAACACCATTGTTTATAGAAAAACTCAGTTCGATAAAGCCAAATCGGGTGAAATGTTGCTAATTAAACTTAAAGTTAAAACTAACAGAACTGATGATCAATATATGATGGTGGAAGATATGCTTCCGGCAGGATTTGAACTTGTGAAAGACGACCACCTCTATAATATAGAAGGTGAGTCTTCGCACACAGGCTATTGGCCCGGATATTGGAACTATTTTTATGCTGATAAAGAAATACGCGACTCAAAAATCACATTCTTTGTAACCTATGCTCCTCAGGAAATGGAATTCAGCTATATAATAAGAGCTCAGGCACCCGGGTTTTATTCCTCGGCTCCGGTTTATGCCGGTCTTATGTATTATCCCGAAATAAGAGGTTATGGAAACAGAACCCTCTTTAGAATTACCAACGATTAACAAGTATTAATGACCTGCGGGCATCGCCCGCAGGTTATTTAATTTATTAATTACCAACCGGTATCTATTCCCCATACATCACAAAAGGCGACCATATAAATGGTGTCCTTTTATTTTTAATAAACTTAAGTTTTGCATCTCGAAGAGCTTCTGATTTTGTCATCTTCTTATTCAGGATGTTGTCAAAAAACTGAATCATCAGATCTTTTGTGCCCTCATCACTTACATTCCAAAGACTGACAACCACCGCATCACTACCGGCATACATGACCGCACGGGTTAGCCCCACAACACCCTCTGTTTTTTTCATCTCACCTTTACCTGTCTGGCAGGCAGATAAAACAACCAGTTCAGCATCCCAGTTTAAACTGATTATCTCCTCAAAAGTGAAAAACCCGTCTTGCCCCGAGCTTGACTGTTCTTTCGATTGTGTTAATACCAGACTTTGAAACCCCGGCTGAATAAGTCCGTGACATGCAAATGAAATATATCTGTAATCCTGAAGTTCAGGCATCTTTGCATTCACTTCTGTTGCATCTTTTCTGAGAAATATCTTTGAGGGCATTCCATTTTGTTTAAACAGATCATCGATAGTGCCTATTTCTTCACCCGTCCCGGGAAGTCTTGTAAGAGAAAGTCCCGCCCTGTCAAAATTCCCCTCAAGGTAATCAGAATATATACTTTCACCTCTTTGGGCAATCTTAATCCCGCGTTCTTCCTCCCCCTTCTCGTAATTTTCCAGATCATAAACAGGATCCCCAAAACCGCCAAAACCTTTACTCTTGTGCTCTTTTTTTAATGTTGTCCTCATTAAATTTAAAAGTGTGGCAGACTGATAGTACTTAATGCTGAAATTTTCCAGAAGAAAGTTTTTTCCCGAATAGAGAATCTCCATCGGGAGAATATTTAATCCACCATCTGGAATTATTATCAACTCACTTTTATTATTAATTTTTGATTCCACCGGATTGATCAACAAATCATACAATTTAATCGAGATATTCATCGCTTCGCTATTCAGTGAATCTCTATCGAGAGGAGTTAAATTTGGATCAAAATCGTTATCAGCCAATCGTTCGATTAATTTCGCCGTATTTTCATTTATTTCTCCCGAAGTAGATTCAATCGGGATGATCTCGAAGTCTTTGGCTGTCACAAAAAAGAGATATGGATTTGCACCCGATAAAAAATATTCAAGGATTACTTCATTTTCCTTTAATATTGATTGAATTTCCTTCAAACCTGAAGCCATAGGATATTCAATAGATGCAAAGGCAGGATTTGTACTTCTTATTTCAAAAATGAATTTATCAAATTCTTCTTGAAGTGTTTTTAATTCGGCTTTCAGGCTGTCGATGTTTTCAGGAAGTGATGTATTTAGTTCTGTTTGAACTTTTGATATTTGGTATTCCAGCGATTTCTTTTTTTTCAGAATTTCGGGATCGAGTTCACTGTCCAAATTTAGCTTTTTCTCGGAGAGGATATCGGTAAGCGTCCTGCTTTTTCCGGTTTCAAAATATTTATAAGCCAGCGTGGGTTCATTTAATTTCAAAGCAATATTAACAGCTACTGATATTAAGTTCGAGTACTTTTCAATGAATTTCATTCTGTCATCTTCCCTTACCATGGTAGAACGAAATTGATCCAACAGGTTCATCCCCTTTTTTAGATATTCAAGAGCTGCATCCCCTTTCCCATCACGACTCATATAAAAATTTGAAAGAGAAAAACTGAGCAGGGCAATATTATTTTGGGAGGCAGCCTTCTCAAAAAAATTGAGCGCTTTGATGTACAATTTTTCTGCTTCTTCGTTTTCACCATTTAAAAACGCAATTTGCGCAAGACTTTGGCAGATATTTCCCTGCCCTATGGCTTGTCCGGCTTTCTCAAAACTTATAAGAGCTTTTTCATATTTCTCTTTTGCAGTCAGCTTGTCACCTTTATATTCGGCGATATTTCCTAACTTAAAATTAGCATTACCCACACCGATATTATTGCCGGAGAGTTCGTAATAAGTCAGAGCTTTGTAATAAAATTCTTCTGCTTTTTCACTTTCTGTAATTTCAGAAGTGATATCTCCCAGACTTGCATATACATTCCCCAAGCCAATCGGGTCACCTGCCTTTTCAAAAAATTGGAGTGCAGTATTATATAAATCTTCTGCCTTTACATTATCGCCGATAATTTTTGCCAATTCTCCCAGACGAAAATAGACAATACCCTGCCCAATCGCCTGTCCGGCTAATTCAAAAAATTTTAATGCTTTTTGGTAATAGATTTCTGCGGATTGGCTGTTCCCTTTTTGCAAAGCGAGGTCGCCGAGGCTCTTATTCACATTCCCCTGACCAACGGGTTCACCCTCCATTTCATAGAAACCAAGTGCTATATTAAATAATGAGTCTGCCCCCGGGTTATCTCCGGTAATAAATAAATACTCACCAAGACGGAAATAAACATTGCCCTGACCACCAAAAGTGCCCGCCTCTTCATAATATTTAAGCGCTTTCTGGTATAGTGACCCGGCTTCCTCATTTTTCCCTTTTGTTCTGGAGATGTCTCCCAAGCTAAAATAACCCCGTCCAAGCCCCAAAGAATTATTAATCTGTTCAAAACACTCCAGACCTTTTTTGTATAAAGCCTCTGCTTTTGTGATATCACCTTTGTAATATGAGTTGTCTCCCAAATTTAGATAAATATCACCCTGCCCTGAGAGGTCACCTTTTTCAACATAATATTTTAAAGCCTCGTTGTAACATTTCTCCGCTTTTTCTATCTCCCCCGCAAATGAAAAAATGCCTCCCAGATAGAGGTTGGAATACAAAAAACAATTCACAGAATCCTCTGTCGTTTCAGCTTTACCAGCCAACAGAATTGCCTTCTCAAAATATTCAACTGCTTCCAGGTAGTTCGAATTCCCATATGCAGCCACACCCATGTTAAAATAGTCGATACCTTTTGTGGTATCTTCCTGAGCATAAAGTTTGCAATTAATAATTATCGGTAATATTAATACCGAAAAAGTGACTAATCTGATAGTTTTGGTTTTCATTGTGTTCTCAAGTATAAATCACATTATTGAATCATTGCTCCCCTAATGGTGTATTATCCTTTAAGCCCTGCCATTACAAAACTACCCCTTCGAATTTAATTTTTATGTGAGCTAAAACATCAACAACCTGCAGGGTTTCCCCCGCAGGTTATTTTCTTTTATCAAGACTGTTAAAGAGAGAGCATCTCCTTAAATTTAATTGACTGCCGTCTTGAAACTTCCACCTTTTTACCATCTTTCATCTTAACCAAAAGACCACCATTCAACCATGGTTCAATGTTTTCGATATACTTAAGATTAATTATGTGTTTCCTGTTGGCGCGGAAAAATGTTCTGGGGTCAAGCCGCTCATCAAGGTAGTTTAAAGTTTTAAGTATCAACGGTTTTTGATCACGGAAAAACAATCTTACATAGTTCCCCTCCGATTCAAAAAGTCTTACCTCTTCAAGTTTAACAAACCAGCACCGATCACCATCCTTTACAAACACCTGATCATCTGCTTTAAGTGCCTTACCTTTAAAGTTTACCTCTATCTCCTCATCTTCTTTTTTCTCAATTACGATCTTTTTTACGGCTTCGGAAAGGCGGGCAGGATCAATAGGTTTTAGAAGATAATCGAGAGCATTAAACTCAAATGCTTTAATCGCATATTCGTCGTAGGCTGTCGTGAAAATAATTCTCGGCGATCTGTCGAGTTCTTCAAGAAGATCAAATCCGGTTTTTCCCGGCATCTGAATGTCTAAAAAAACCACATCAGGATCGTGATGCCTTATTTTCTCCAATGCCTCATCTACATTGGCTGCTTCTTCAATTATTTCGACTTCTGGATGTGCAGCAAGAAGTCGCCTCAGTTCATTTCTGGCTAAACGCTCGTCATCAACGATAATAGCTTTCATTTTCTATACCTCCGGTTGGGATTTTTATTACTGCTTTAACCATTCCATCACTGTTCGTTATATCAAATGATGCTTTCCCCCCATAAAGTATCGACAGGCGCTGTCTTGTATTCGCCAGCCCATACCCCTTTGAGTCATGCATCAGTTTATCATCCAGAACTCCGGAATTGGTTATTATTATATATAGGTTATCATTCTCTTTATAAGCTTTTAAACCGACCTCACCCCCTTTTGGCAGCTTTGAAACTCCATGTTTAATTCCATTCTCTACAAGAGTCTGAATCATCATTGGGGGAATCTCTATAAAGTTAAGGCCACTCTCCACCTCAACTTTATAGTCCAGGCGCTCCTCATATCTGATCTGTTCGAGGGCAAGGTAATCGTTTACCGTTTTAATTTCATCTTCAAGAGGAACTGTTTCGCTCCGCTCGATATTAAGTGAATATCTAAAAATATTTGAAAGACGCGTAATCGAACTTTTTGCTTTCTCAGGGTCTTCCTCTATCAACGACCTGATCCCGTTCATGGCATTAAACATAAAATGAGGATTCAACTGCGATTTTAAAGTTTTCAGTTCAAAATCCTTCACCGCCGCTTCCCAAATAAACCGCTCGATTTCCACCTTTTGATAATTTTCAAAATAATGTAAAGCGAAGTAGATAATCGACCATGAAGTTACAATTATTGTAAGGTTGGTCCAGTTTATCAATATTTGAGGAGTAGTGAAAAGCACTTCACCCGGTGTTCCCAACACAACAAAGAAAATTGAAATAACCAGATAAATCAATATCCCGACTGTGGATGAAGCCAAAAGAATTCTTGGTGCCACTTCCTTTAAACCCAGATTTTGCCACTGATACCTTCGTATCACGCCCCTGTAGAGATGAGTTAATAATATGCCGGTGATGAGAAGGGTTGGTGATACAATATAAAACAGCGACTCTGAAATTCCTTCCGGAACATGCTCCCCCCTCACTGAGAGCATTATCAATTGATTCAACAGAGCATAAGCACCCCATCCACCAAGTTGAGCAAGCCAGTAAAACTTTTGCCTGTTATCCTGAAGGAGTTGTATCATTCAGAATCCTGATTATTCATAGGTAAAATGTTTTATTTGCTCCCCTTTTTGTCCCAATTCGGTCATTGCCTCTATCCCAAGTTCGAGATGAAGTGTGGCAAATTTTCGAGTAACATGTTTATCAGAAATTTCTGTTTTTATTCCTTCAGGGATCATTGGAATATCTGAAACAAGAAGAAGAGCACCTCTCGGAATATGATTTACAAACCCCACTGTAAACAGCGTGGCAGTCTCCATATCAATTCCAATGGCATTGATCTTTTGAAGATATTTTTTGAAATCTTCATCCCACTCCCAAAGCCGTCTGTTTGTTGTGTAAACAACCCCGGTTCTGTAGTCAAGGTCGCGTTCAACAATCTTCTGCGAAACAAATTTGTGTAGTTTAAATGATGGAAGTGCCGGCACTTCCGGCGGAATATAATCGTTGCTGGTTCCATCCCCTCTGATGGCAGCGATTGGCAGGATAAAATGTCCAAGTTCGGTAGATTTTTTTAACCCCCCGCACTTCCCCAAAAACAAAACACCACCTGGTGTTACTGCGGTTAAAAGATCCATTATTGTTGCGGCATTTGCCGAACCAATCCCAAAATTTATTATAGTAAGACCATCAGAGTTGGTTGCCGTTTGCATTGGTCTGCCCAACCCTTCAATATCACAGTTAAATTTCTCTGCAAACGACTCAACATAATTATAAAAATTTGTGAGGAGAATATAATTGCCAAACTTCTCCAATGGTGTCCCGGTATATCTCGGCAACCAGTTTCTGGCAATATCGTATTTTGTCTTCATAGAGAGAACTTTATAAATCTAAAATATTTAATTCGGCAAGTTACAACTTTTTTTTGAGATAAAGGAAGGCTGCCTGCCGAATTGACAGACAGCCTGAAAATTTCCAACATAAATTTTACATCTTTGCCGAAATCATCTCTTCAGGACGAACAATTTTATCAAATTGCTCCTCTGTCAGAAGTCCAAGCTCAAGTGCCGTTTCTTTAAGAGTTTTATGCTCCTTGTGTGCTTTTTTTGCAATTTTGGCAGCATTATCATAACCGATGTGTGGATTCAGTGAAGTTACAAGCATAAGCGAATTGTCAACATGTTGTTTTATGTTCTTCCTGTTTGCTTCAATTCCCACAACACAATTATCAGTGAAACTTTCACAAGCATCGGCAATTAATCTTGTTGACTGCAGAACATTGTAAATAATTACGGGCTTAAAAACATTGAGTTCAAAGTTGCCCATCGCTCCGCCAAAATTAACCGCTACATCATTACCAAACACCTGCGCACAAACCATCGTCATTGCCTCAGATTGTGTCGGGTTCACTTTTCCCGGCATAATCGAACTGCCCGGTTCATTCTCCGGAAGATTCAATTCACCTATTCCTGAACGGGGACCCGAGCCAAGCCACCTGATGTCGTTTGCAATCTTCATCAGCGAAGCGGCAAGAGTTTTTAATACACCGTGAAGTTCAACCATCGCATCATGACCGGCGAGTGATTCAAACTTGTTTGGAGCTGTTACAAATGGCAATCCGGTGATCAGGGCAATCTTGGCAGCAGATTTTATTGCAAAGTCAGGGTGTGTGTTAAGCCCTGTTCCTACTGCAGTTCCGCCAAGTGCAAGTTCATAAACAAACGGAAGTGAGTTTTCAATCCGTTTTAATCCATTTGTCAACTGCTGAACATATCCGCTGAATTCCTGCCCTAAAGTTAGTGGAGTGGCATCCATAAGATGTGTTCTTCCGATCTTAATCACATCTTCAAATTCTTTCGATTTTTCAGCGAGGGCATCCCTCAGTTTTGTTACCATGGGAATCAGCCTTTCATTCACTGCCATTGCAGCCGCAATATGCATCGCTGTCGGGAATGTATCGTTTGATGATTGAGCTTTGTTAACATCATCATTTGGATGTATCGGTTTTTTACTCCCAATCACTCCTCCGGCGATCTCAATTGCACGGTTTGCAATCACTTCGTTCAAATTCATGTTCGATTGGGTACCACTCCCCGTTTGCCATACCACCAAAGGGAAATTACCGTCAAGTTTGCCATCAATTACTTCCTGGGCAGCCTCGGTTATCAGTGATGCTTTTTCAGAATCGAGCAATCCAAGTTCCATATTCGTAAGGGCGGCGGCTTTTTTTAATATCCCAAAGGCCTTAATTAATTCGGGAGGCATTTTTTCTCCGCCTATCTTAAAATTCATTAAAGAGCGGCCTGTCTGTGCTCCATAATATTTATCAACGGGTACCTTAACTTCACCCATTGTGTCTGTTTCTATCCTGTATTCCATGTGACCTCCATAAAAAAAAAAATCTTGACATATAAAATATATTCTAATGAACAGCATTGTACCGTTTTGATAAATTTTTTCTTTTTTTTTAACACTATTCTTCATTTTAACTAAATAATGTCTTATATTAAGACAGTTGATTAATTACCATTTTTAAATAATCTGTCCACTATGCCAGTTGAACCGGAGAAATCCCTGAATCCTGCAAACCCTAAACCGGCACTCCTCGTGATGCTTGAAGTAAATGAGGAAAAGGGAACCAAAATAGTCTATTCTGAAGGAAAGACTGCGCGGGATGCCGAAGAAATTATCCTGGCAATGGCAGATTCCGTCAGAACTTATCAGGCACTCGAACTTCTCACCGAAAAGTTAAGAACTGAACTCAAATATTCCACCGCCTCCATTAATCCTGTTGTTGATCTGCAAACTCCGGGTGCTGCTTTTTATGAGGTTGAGTTCACTTTAATCGGTATTGATAAAACAAAAAAAGAGAAGCAACAACCAAAAATTGAACCGACAATTGTTTCAACAAAACAGCCGGACTCTCCGCAGATCAATTTCTCCAACACAGTTTATTTTGTACTCGACTTGTTAACAGGTACTATAACTTCAAAGTCGGGAGACCTTACTACTCTGTATTCGGGATTGGGGATCGAACCCGATATGAGAATCATCCCCTTGTTAAAACGGATACACCCCGCAGATCTCAGGTTTTTTAAATCAAAATTCAGGGAAGCCTTCGCCGGAACACAGGTCGATTTCAACTACAGAATTTATACCGATGACCAACAATTAAAATATATTCGCCATTTTGTTCAACCCGTCTTCACCGCAGGTAAGCCTGTCGCAGTGCAAAATCTTATTATCGATGTAACCTACGATAAAGAACTCGCCTTACGGCTCAGAAGATCGGAAGAAAAACTCAGAATACTTTTTGAAACTGCAGATGACCTGATATTTGTGCTCGACCAAAGGGGAAATTTCTCTTCAGTTAATGCACTTGGGGCTCTCTCTTTGGAATATCTCCCGGAAGAAATGACCGGTAAACACTTTATATCATTTATCGAAGATGATCAAAGAAGCATTATTGCCGTCTCCTTTAAGGAACTCCTGAAAATATCCAAACTTGTTACTTTCGAAGTGGCTTTTATTACAAAATTTGGGAAAAAACTTACTTTTGAGATAAATGCCCGACCTGTCTATACACAAAAAAACCGCTTTGATGGAATCGTGGGTATCGGTAGAAATGTAACCTCGAGAATCCACGATCAGGAAATGATGAGCGACCTCAATAACAAACTGATTGAAGCCAATCGTATTATCTCAATCGAAAGAGACAGAGTTAAACAAAGAATTTCGGTGCTCGAAGAACTTAACCACCTTAAAAGTGAGTTTGTCGCTAATATCTCACATGAACTTAGAACTCCCCTCGCTTCAATCATCGGCTTCTCCGAAACAATCGATTCCGACAGCGATATGCCTGAAAGTGTGAGAAATGATTTTAACAAAATTATCCTCACCGAAGCCAAAAGGCTTGCTGAGTTGATTAATGATGTTCTCGATATTTCAAAACTTGAAGGCGGAAAAGTGATCCTTAACAGGTCTGACTTCGACCCCATCGATGTGCTTAACGAGGCTGTCGGGAATGTTAAAAAATACGCCGAAGAAAAATCGATTGCGATTATCGAAGAGTATCCCGACAATAATGTGATAATTAACGCAGATAAGGATCGAATACTTCAGGTTTTTGAGAATATTTTAAGTAATGCAGTAAAATTTACGGGCCCCGGTGGCAGAATTACCATTTTTGCACGTCTTAGAAAAAACGAACTCGAGGTTATTATCAGCGATACCGGCATCGGTATCCCTAAAAAAGATCTACCCCACATTTTCCAGAAATTCTACAGAGTTTCAAGATCAGACAATTCGATTCCCGGCTCCGGCCTTGGACTTTCACTTGTCAAACAAATCATCGACCTTCACAAAGGGTTTATTACTCTAAAAAGTGAAGAAAACAACGGAACAACGGTGATCATGAAACTTCAGCTAATTCCAAAGAGGTACACCAACAGTGGATAAATTGATATTTGTAGTTGATGACCAGGCACCAATTCTCAGACTTCTTACCTATTGGGTGAGCGAGAAATGGAATTATAAAGTAAAAACTTTCGATAATGCAGAAGAAATGCTTTCTTCACTTTCGCTGAAACCTGATCTCGTACTCCTGGATATTATGTTACCGGGAATCAGTGGAATAGATGCCCTTAAAGAGATTAAAAAAACCGATCCTTTCCTCCCCGTTATCATACTTTCCGCACAAGGAAGGGTGGATGTTGCCCTCGAAGCTCTTAAACTTGGAGCTTATGACTATTTCCCAAAACCGATAGACACCCAGAGGCTGGAACCTGCGATTCGAAACGCAATGAAGAACTATGACCTCGAAAAAGAACTTGAAAAGGTCAGGGAAAATGTTACCCAGACTTATAGCTTTAGTAATATTATCTCCGCAGACGGGAAGATGCAGGATGTGTTTAAGTATGTCTCAAAAGTGCTTAACAACGATATTACTGTCCTCATCCATGGAGAAAGTGGCACCGGAAAAGAACTGATCGCCAAAGCAATCCATTTTAACGGAATAAGAAAAAACTTCCCTTTTATTGTGGTTAACTGCGCATCAATTCCCAGAGATTTGATGGAAAGTGAACTCTTTGGACATGAAAAAGGCTCGTTTACAGGCGCATATCAAAGAAAGATGGGGAAATTTGAACTTGCTAACAGAGGTACCATTTTCCTCGACGAAGTTGGTGAAATGGATATCTCTCTTCAGGCAAAACTTCTTCGGGTGATCCAACAAAGAGAATTTGAAAGAGTGGGCGGAACCGAAACTATTAAATGTGATGTAAGAATTATCTCTGCAACTAACCGCGATCTTAAAACTGCTGTTGAGGAAAAGGAATTCAGAGAAGACCTGTTCTACAGACTTAACTCGTTCCCGATCAACCTTCCACCCCTTAGATCACGAAAAGGTGATATAATTGTCCTGGCAGAACATTTCCTCGAACTTTTTTCGAAAAAACTTGATAAAAAATGCCTCGGATTTACTCCAAAAGCTCTAAAACTTCTTTTCGATTACGACTGGCCCGGGAATGTCCGCGAAATGGAAAACACGATTGAGAGATGTCTGATCCTTTCCGAGAATGACAAAATTGACGCGGAGGATCTCCCCTTGCACATCAGGTCTTCCTCCCCTTCTTTAGAGTCGGCAAAGGTTGAGCAATATTTCGACAACACGGTTATCCTTCCCTTTGAGAAAATTAAAGAAGAAGCTATCAGAAATTCCCTCAAAGTAACAAAAGGGAATATTTTTGAAGCCGCAAAAAAATTAAAACTCGGCAGAGCGACTATTTATCGCCTCATGAGCAAATACAAAATTAATCCTGAACAACCATAGTTATTAACCATAATCCACGGAGCATATATGAACTTTAAAGTTGAAAAACATGGTGACATCGCACTCGTAGCAGTCGCTCTACACAGAGCTACCCTGAATGAGTCGGAAGAATTTAAAAAAATCCTCCTTACACAGATTGAAGGTGGAATAAAAAAATTGATCGTTGATCTTTCTCAGTGTGAGTTTATCGATTCAACCTTCCTCGGCGCCCTTGTTGTAACGCTCAAAAAGATCACACAACAAAGTGGCGATCTGAAATTAGTCGGCTTTCAACCTGCTGTTCAATCGATGTTTGAATTGACAAGAATGTACAGGATTTTTGAAGCCTTCACCAATAAAAACGAAGCAATCAACAGCTTTAAATAAACCGATGCCCGATCAAGAAAAATCCTTTAAAGCCAAAGTTTTGTTGGTAGATGACGATGCTTCCCTGGCACGGCTGTTTCAATACAGTCTTACCAAGGAGGGTTTTGAATGTATCACTGCATCAAGCGGGATGGAAGGCTTCCAAAAAGCCAAACAATTTCTGCCCGATCTCATCATCTCAGATATCATGATGCCCAATATGAACGGGTTTGAGTTCAGGAAAATTGTGCTCGAAGACAGTGATATCCAAAAAATCCCCTTTATCTTCCTTTCCGCCAAATCGGGGGAGGATGATATTCTTGAGGGCTACGACCTTGGTATTTCTGACTATGTTGTTAAAACTGCCGGACCAAAAGTTTTGGTGGCAAAAGTGACTGCCCTTCTCAAAAATCTTGAAAAAGAGAGAGAAAAAGCTGTCTCTGAAATCCATAAGGCAGCCGACAACATCAGCATGAAGGTGGTCCCCGATCATCCCCCTGATGTGGAAGGTTTCCTCCTCTCCCACTGGCATCTCCCTTTTGGGGGTGTACCCGGCGGAGACTTTATCGATTATTTTAACATAGATCCCGATACAACAGTTATAATTCTCGGTGATGTAATGGGTAAAAAATGGGGGGCCTGGTATTTTGCTGTAGCCTACGCCGGTTATATAAGAAGTGCCGTCAGGGTTATCCTTCAAAATGCAAAAGAACTCTCTGCCAAAACCATTATGACTGAAGTAAATCTTTCAATCTTCCACGACAACCGAATTGCTGAGGTTTTTGCCACACTTTCAATTGTCATGGTAAATAATAAAACCGGCATTGCTAAATATGCCGGTGCAGGTGACCTTCCGATGGTATTTTTTGATGCATCGGAAAGAAAAGCAGAATTTATAATGTCAAACGGGCTGCTGCTCGGATTTGCCGAAAATGGCGATTACGAAGAATCCACTGTTAAAATGGATCCGGGTGATTCAATTTACCTCTACACAGATGGTATCATTGAGGCTCGCGACCCCCTTGGTAATCAACTTGGAAAAGATTACCTTCTGAAAATGATCGAACTCACTCCCCCACATCTAAATCCGATCGATTTTATCAAAAACCGTATGAATGAATTCACATCAATGAAATATGACGATGATGTGAGCATTATTGCTCTGAAAAAAAATCTCTGATTTGTTTATTGTCTGATTTATCTCCCGGTTACTCCTTATTTTAATTTTATCTGATTAATAATTTTTTTTGGTTAAACTCAACATGAAAAAACTTCTATCTCTCTTTTGTCTTCTTATCCTTCTTTCCTCCCTGACATACTCACAGGAAAATTATAAAAAAATCAAAATCATTTCCGAAAATCTGAAAAGTGATATCGAACTCCTCCGAACCTTCGGTGTTGTGGTTGATGAAGGTTTTGTCGAAAAAGGTAAATCAATTTCAGTTTTCCTCTCAGCTTCAGATTTTGTCCGCCTGCAACAATCAGGTGTCAGATACGAAATTGAAATTGATGACTGGGATGGTTATTATAAAAACCTCCCTCTTCTCTCTGAATCAGAAAAACAAGCCACCATTTCCGACAGTAAAACAAATTTTGGAGTCGAGGGTCTTACTTATGGCTCCATGGGTGGTTATTACACCTATGCCGAGATTAATGCACAGCTCGACAGTATGAAAGCCCGATTCCCAAACCTTATTACTTCAAAAATTAATATCGGCACCAGCCTCGAAGGCAGAGTTATTTATGCAGTGAAAATCTCTGATAACCCTGATGTTTCAGAGAATGAAGCCCGGGCACTCTACACTGCCATCACTCATGCCCGCGAACCGGGTGGGATGATGACTGTAATGTATTATATGTTCTATCTTCTCGAAAACTATAACACCAATCCTGCGGTTAAATACCTTGTGGATAATCGGGAAATCTACTTCATCCCTTGTGTTAATCCTGATGGCTACGAATATAACAGATCCATTGCTCCAAATGGTGGTGGTCAGTGGAGAAAAAACAGAAGAAACAACGGCTCATCCTACGGAGTTGATCTTAATAGAAATTTTGGACCAATGGCTTACTGGAATGCTGCAGGTGGGGGTTCAAGCACTATTCCTTCAGAAGATGATTACAGGGGCACTGCCCCGTTTTCAGAGTCTGAAGGTGTTGTAATTAAAAACTTTCTTTCAGGAAAAAACTTTAAAACTGCCCTGAATTACCATACTTACAGTAATCTCTTAATCTATCCTTATGGATGTTTCTCTTATCTTACTCCCGATTCAGCCATATTTTCAGAATTTGCCGGTGATATCACCGCAATGAATGGCTACACCCCGGGAACTGCATCACAACTTCTCTACCCGGTCAGGGGCGGATTTGATGATTATTTCTACGATGGTGAACCCGAAGCAAACGGCAAAATTTTTGCAATGACACCCGAATGTGGCGGCTCCTCAGATGGTTTTTGGCCCCCACAGTCTCGAATTTTTCCAATCGCTCAGGAGAACCTCAATCCTAATTTGTATTACACCTGGGTTGCCGGTGATTATGTAAGCCTGACAAGCTATGAATTTAATCAACAGTATATCTCCTCGGGAGATAATATTCAGATGAACCTTACAATGAAAAACAAAGGTCTCTCTGAAGCATCGAACCTGACGGTTACTCTCGAATCACTTTCGGGTTTTGTAAATGTCACTTCAGGAACTGTCAATATCGCAAGTGTCCCATCCCGTGGCACTTTCACGACAACTACTCCGATGCTCTTTTCAGTTTCACCCACTGCCCCGATTGATACGACTTGTAAATTGAAACTGACCACCTCGAAAAATGGCGTGGTGATGGCTGTTGATACTATAAGTTTTATAACCGGTGTGCCACAATTTATGTTTGCAGATACTACAGGTAACCCTGTAAACCTCTGGACGGTAACTGCCACGCCAACCACTCCCAAATGGGAAGCAACAACCACTGATTTTCATTCGGCTCCAAATTCATACACCGACTCAAAAACGGGTAATTATCTGGCGAATGCCACTGTAACAATTGTAACTACTGATCAGATCAGCCTCGTTGGTTACAACAATCCTAAACTCTCCTTTTGGTCAAAATGGGCAACAGAGTCTGAATACGATTGTGGTGTCCTCATGATTTCTACAAATAACGGTACTTCATGGACTGCTCTTGCCGGTTCGTTAACCAAAGCTGCTTCAGGACTTGGAAAACAAGTACCTGCCGGAATGCCCGTTTATGAAGGAACTTCACCAAACTGGAAAAGAGAAGAGATTAGCCTTTCTGCTTATGCAAACAAGACTATAAAGTTGAAATTTGAATTAAGGTCAGATCAATCTCTTCAGGCCGATGGATGGTATATCGATGATATCGGAATCTATGTTTATACGGCATTACCTGTTGAACTTACTTCCTTTACTGCGGAAAGAAATAATGATCTTGTAACTCTTAAATGGATTACAGCTTCCGAATTGAACAATCAGGGTTTTGAGGTTCAGAGATCACTTGATGGTTCCAATTGGAGATTGTCAGGCTCAGTTGTTGGAGCAGGTACAAAAACCGGAACTACCGAATATACCTTTACCGATAGATTCCCATCCAATGAATCAGTTTATTACAGACTAAAACAAACTAATTTTGACGGATCGTTTAAATTTTATGGTGCTGTAGAAGTGCAGGGAAATAGTGAGATGGTGTATGATCTGTATCAGAATTACCCAAATCCTTTTAATCCCGAGACTGTAATTAAATACAGTCTGGCTTCAGATGGAATGGTAACTCTGAATATATATGATATCCTCGGTACAAAGATTTCTACTCTGGTTAATGAGGCACAAAAAGCCGGTAGCCATCAGGTATCATTTAAACCGGGTGAATTACCTTCAGGCATCTATTTTTATGAACTGGTTACTCCCAATTTCACAAAAAAACTCAAGATGCTTTTCCTGAAATAATATGTAGATTATTTCTTCTCCACCCCCCACCTTGACAAGGCGGGGGGCAGGGGGGCGGTCTCATCCCTTTTTAATCCTCGTAACAATCTTTGGATCATTCAATTCCCTCTTGGCATCCAACGCAATCCAATTGACTTTCTGTTTATCATCAAGAATCCTCTCGCATGTAAAAAGAGCCTGATGCCTTAGTGTTGTATTCTTTTTCCCAATCTGCCTGATCGCCCAATTAACTGCCTTTTTCACAAAATTCCTTTTATCAGATGCACCTTCATAAAGGTCATCCAACCACTCAATAAATTTTGCATTTGGAAGTTTTTTACCGTGCACTGCCATTACCGCCATCAATACAAATCCCTGTCTCCTTCTGAATTCCTGATCACTTGAAATCCACTCCTTCATCTTATCGAAAACCCACTCACAATGCCTGAACAGATATACTGCGGCTCCATCCGTGAGGTCCCAGGAGGTCATCTCCTTCATCCATTCCTCAGCCAACTCAGTTGTAAACTTTTGTGGATCAGCTATCATAAACGAAAGAATTCTGGCATCATGGTTGCCACTTTCCCACAACTGTAATGACAATTCGTGGTATTTTCCGATCTTTTTTGCAAGTGCTTTAATATTTGGAATGGATACTCCATAAGAGGTTTCGGCTCTTATTCCATAACGGGCTCTCCCTTCCCTTACATCTTCACTTCCAAGTGATTCTAATTCCTTTAACACTTCATCTTTTGTCATAATCTTATCAGTTTTAATGGTTAAATATCAATTTTTACTCCACCTCAATATACAAATATCATTTTAAATCTTGCCTGATAATTCGACTTTTCTCGTTTTAATCCTTTGATTTACTAAAAGTGAAAATTAGTGGGAAAAAATAGAAAAATAACTTATAAGGTTCGGATATCTCATCATTCTGACCGATACTATGTGCCAAAATACCAAACCACAGTATAATAGAAAAAAGCTGCCCCTCTCGAGACAGCCTTAATAAATTAAATGTTTATCTTGCATCCCAACCCCCGATTGAATTTCCCGATGAATCGGGACTATTGGTATTGTATGCAACTCTGCTACGATGATTCTCCGCTACTTAAGAAGCAGAGCTTTCATTGTTTTGGTGTAGTTTGTTTTTCCGTTTACGAGCGATTGCGCACTCAAACGGAAAATATAAACTTTTAGAGTGTGGGATTTGCTGTTTATATCAAAAGAAGGTTTTAGGGTTTGAAGATGTGGTAAAGATTCTCTTTATTTGGAGCGAATCGGTTTTACGAGGCTGTTATGTTAATCCTGTTATTCCTGTTTCAGGCAGTGTTAAACCAAAATAGTTAATGATAAAATCAAAGAATCCAAGCTGTGCGAAGTAATTTACTCCGGTCTGTTCTGTGCAGTTACACAAAACGAAAAAAGAACTAAAAACAGAAAGAACTTTATCTGTTTCATTTTACTTTTCTCCTAAAGTTATTTTATATAGGCCACTTTTGCGGTCGTAGCCTGTTGACCGTTCTCCTTTTGGGAAGAAACCCTTATCATATAGGTGCCGCTTGAAATATTAAGCAAGTTGAAATCTATCTCCTCACTATGTTCACCTTTTGTTCTGAAGGAAGTACTTTTATAAACCTCTTTTCCCATTATATCATAAACTGTAATGTTGACTTCACCTTCCATCGAAATTGTGTACTTGACATTCGTACTTCCACTGAAAGGGTTTGGACTTGTATAAATTTTTATTTCTCCTGGAAGTTCTGGACTTGATTCATCCTCAACACCGGTTGGCTTCCTGACTCCTTTCATAATATAGATCCGATTATTAATGCGAGGAAATCCCTGGTATTCTGCACTCTCACCTATACAAATGTCGTCAACACCATCACCTGTTACATCCCCTATCCTGCCTGAAAAATTGGGGCTGTTGTCGAAACTAAAAGAATATTCATCCGCTTTCTCTGTGGGTATGGGGTTACCACCGAGAAACAGTCGTGCCAGATAGTAAGAGACATGAACGATTAAATCATTGAATCCGTCATGGTTTACATCTCCCGGCGAAGTGATGTAGGTATATGAACTGTTTTGAAGATTTAACCCTGCATCGGTAGAAAGATTTGGAGGTTTTGTACCAAAAGACATCACTATTGTGTACCAGTAAGGGTAGGGGGTCCCGTAATTAAGAGTTATAAGCTCTCCGTTACTATCGCCATTCATGTCAGGTATTGCTATAATATGTGTTGTATCATATATCTTAAAAGTGTCCGAGAAAGCGAATGAGGGATTACCGTAGTAGAATTTCCGAAATTCTGTATTCGGGATGTTCATTGGTCGATATTCCATTGAAATATCTGTACATCCATCACCATCTATGTCAGCAAATTGTTGAAATACCGATGAATGGTTGCCATGAAAATAGTATGGCATGCTTGTATCCGAGAGCAGGTGATATGGAGGGAGTGTGTCTGTGCTACCGGTTTCAAAAAAAATAATACTTCCGGCATTAGTTGGATAGACAGGTTGAGCACCTACAAATTCTTCCCATCCATCACCGTTAAAATCTATCGGCCAGTTCTGTCCTTTTAACATCAGGGAATTATTTGAACTGTCCGGGAAGGAAAAGTAAAATGTATGATCAGAGATGTTGTCGATTTGAGGACCTCCAAAGTAAACCTGAAATTTTATTGGGTTTGGGGGTGAGGCTGTTTCAACTATGATATCTCTGTAACCATCCCTGTTCCAGTCACACGCACTAACCGCCCTGGGTGCTTGAAATGGTATCGAAAATAAAGAATCATTCGATATTGGATTGCCTCCGTAAAAAAATGTGGCAAAACCGGCCACTGATGACGGATCAGGCCGGATACTTAACACAAAGTCATCATATCCATCATTATTTTGATCGCCCATGTACACAATTGATTCATACGAAAAATACCCCTCCTTGCTGAAAACAACAGTGTCAAACTGGGCATAAACTTCTGTTGACACAATAATTACGAAAAGAAGAGAAAGATGTTTTAGTGTGAACATAGGATTACCTCACACAAAGTTTGTGTTGATGGGAATGGATACAGATTTTGATTGAGAAGAGTTACAAGAAGGCACAAAAAAGTTGGAGATCCCAAATTTTTGTTATTTGGGACATGAAGAGATGACAGGAAAGAGACCCCAAATGAAATTGAGGATTTTTTCCTGATTGGATATAAAAATACTTCCATCATATTTATGTAGTGATGATGTACAAAAATATGGAACAATCGGCCCATGATATAGTTTACTCCCAAAGAAATGTCAAGCTATTGAATGAAAATTAAAATTCAAAGTCTTGATTTTAAGCTAAAATTAACATTTGGATTAATTAGGGCAAAAATAAATGACCTATGTTGGGACTAAAAACTTATCAAGATGAAATGATTTAAAATATAAAAACGGAAACCCACACTTAGGCAAACTCCTCGGCAGTTACCGCCAAGAGGTTTACTAAATAACAAATTAAATTCCACCTCAATATACAAATATCATTTTAAATCCTGCCTCATTAAACAAACTTCTTCCATTTCACCCTGCCAATAAATCCGTCGAATCCTTTCTCTATTAAAAATTACTGCATTATTGGATTATTGAATTGCTGCATTATTGCATTACTGCATTTGTGAAAAGGTTATATTTATTCTCGTGAATTTATAAATTTCCCCCATTGGAGCAGACATGAGGCAAATAGTTGCTTTTCTCTTTTTAATCGCTTTGGCCTCCACTTCTTTATTGCCACAAACTACCGTTTATGTTAAAGTGAACGAGGTTATGGCGTCTAACACAAATACAATCGCCGACCCCGATTTTAACGAATATGGAGATTGGGTTGAACTGTATAACCCCGATACTGTTGCTGTAGATATCTCCGGTTATTATCTGACTGATATTTTTAGTCAACCTCAAAAATGGCAATTTCCACTCTCCGGTGTGATAATCCCCGCAAACGGCTATCTGATAGTCTGGTGCGATGATCATAATACCGGCTTACACGCCAATTTTAAACTTACCACCAACGGTGAGATGGTTGGTTTGTATTCTGCAACCGGTGCCCTGGTTGATACAATGTCGTTTGGACAACAATCGAGTGATATCTCTTACGGTAGATTTCCAGATGGGGAAAACAACTGGTACACTTTCTTTCCTGCAACACCGGGTACACAAAATTTTGAATCCAATATCTCCGGCAGATGCCCAATACCCGACTTTAGCATTCAAGGAGGATTTTTTACGGGAAGTGTTACTGTTGCACTGTCTTCAACAATGAGTGGAAGTGAAATAAGATATACTCTTGATGGTAAAGACCCGGGGCCAAACACCACGCTCTACACAACACCAATACAAATTGATTCAACAACAGTTTTAAGAGCGGCTACATTTAAATTGCAAAATCTGCCATCCAAACCGGTTTCAAATACCTATTTTATAAATGTAACCACTGAGCTTCCGGTAATTTCACTTTCCACCGACCCGGCGAACTTCTTTAGTGATACAAGTGGAATCTATGTTATCGGAACGAATGGTATTATCGGATATTGCGCCTCATCCCCAAGGAACTGGAATCAGGATTGGGAAAGACCAATTACAGCAGAATTTTATGAAGAGGATAAAACAAAGGCTTTCAGTGTTAATGCCGGGGTGAAAATCTTTGGAGGTTGCACGAGACTCTACGCTGAAAAATCACTTGCTCTTTATATGCGCGACAAATATGGCGACTCAAAAATATTTTATAAAATATTTAAAGACTCTTATCTCTACGAATTTAACAACCTCGTCTTAAGAAATGCGGGACAGGACTGGTATCGAACGATGATAAGAGAGGGTGTAATTGTTGGACTCGTAAAACCTCACATGAATGTTGACTTGCAGGATTACCGACCGGCAGTCGTTTTTCTCAACGGAAAATATTGGGGCATCCACAACCTCAGGGAGAAACTTAATGAACATTACATCGAATATCATTATAATATCGCTGAAGAAGACCTCGACCTTATAGAATATTCAAAAAGCCCGGATGTGAGTACCGGAGATTCTGTTGCATATTATGAAATGTATAACTTCCTGAAAAATCATGATCTCTCTCAGGAAGCCAACTATGAACATGCAAAAAGCATCATCGATATTGATTCATTCATTGATTACCATGTCGCTGAAATTTTTGCTGCCAATGGTGACTGGCCTGCCAATAATGTAAAAATGTGGAGGGAAAGAAAACCCGGGGCAAAATGGAGATGGATGCTCTATGACCTCGATTTTGGCTATGGTGGTAACTCACAGGGTCTTTACACAACCAACACTCTGAAACACGCTCTCGATTCGGTGAACACCATTTCAACCAATCCTCCCTGGGCAACGATGATTTTCAGGAGAATGATGACCAATCTTGAGTTCAGAAATGAGTTTATCCAAAGAATGGCTGCTCATATAAGCACAACTTTTGAAGTCAACCATTCACTTCGGATAATTGACAGTGTAAAAGCATTGGTTGCTAACGAAATCCCAAAACACAAAGCCCGTTGGCCCAATTCAATCTCATTTGGTGCCACTTGGGATGCACAGGTGGAACTGATAAGAGAATTTGCACAAATGCGTCCATCAAATATGAGATCGTTTTTTTATTCAATGTTCAACCTTCCGGGTTCATATTCTGTGCACCTCACAGCTAATGATTCAACTGCCGGAAAGATTGTTGCACACACAAAAACTTTTCCCTGGAATACCAAACCGATATTCTTCAAAAACATTCCCCTGAAGATCCGGGCTCTTCCAAATCCGGGATACAGATTTGTCAGATGGGAAGGTTATGTTGATGGCGGCGGTGAAAAACTTGAATTATTGCCTTCCGGAAACATAACTTTAAAAGCCATTTTTGAGCCTTATACCCCGGCTAATGTTAATCTCGTGATCAACGAAATAAACTATAAAAGCAACTCAATCTATGACACAGGCGACTGGATAGAAATTTATAATCCTTCAAACGACTCTTTGGACTTAACAGGCTACCGGTTTTATGATGCCGGTGAAGGAAACCTGTTCACCCTTCCCGAAGGGACAACGATAAACCCACTCGGCTATCTTGTAATTTGCGATGATACCTCAAAATTTAAGTTCTTTCACCCTGAAGCCAAATATTACACAGGCAATTTTGATTTTGGACTCTCAAGCAGCGGTGAAACGGTAAATATTGCAGACCCTGCCGGAACAGTTCTCGATAGTGTCTTTTTTAACTCATCCACTCCATGGAGCCCCCAACCCAATGGAAATGGTTATACACTCTCATTAATTAACCCTGATATTGATAATTCCAGAGTGGAATCCTGGGCTGTTGGCAAACGACTTGGTACCCCATCTGCAATAAATGATGTTTACACAGGCATCAAACAAATCTCTTACCTTCCCTCTGATTTCAGTCTTAGCCAGAATTTCCCAAATCCATTTAATCCCGTGACCAAAATACTTGTAACTCTTCCTGAGAGAAGTGAGCTAAAATTAAAAGTGTTTGATGTTCTTGGGAATGAAATTCGTATTTTGGCTAATGGTGAGTTTGAAGCAGGAGGTTATGAGTTTCTTTTTAACGCTGCAGACCTGCCGAGTGGAGTTTACATTTACTCACTCTCAGCCGGCAGGTATAATTCCATTAAAAAAATGGTATTATTAAAATAAATTAACATCTATTTACCGGAGGTAACCCTCTCACATACATTGAGAAGTGTACCTCTGGTGAATGGTTTTGAGACATAATCCGTACACCCGGCTTTCAGGAAGACAGCCTTGTCACCTGCCATTGCGTATGCGGTAACTGCAACAACGGGCACCAATGCATAATCAGGTCGTTTTTTTAGCTCATCAAGAATCTGAAAGCCCGTTACACCTTTTCCAAGATTTATATCCAGGAGGATGATCGAATAACGATTTTTATCGATCAATTCAATTGCCTCGGCTACATTTTTGGCTGTGTGGACAGTATAACGATTCCTCAAAAATGCAACTGTGACATCAAGACTGATCTCGTCATCATCTACAACAAGTATTGTTGAAAAGTTTTCTTCCATCTCATTCCCGGTTTTTTCCACTGTTTCAGTTATTTCCATAATTTTTTCCTCCGATACCGTTTCAATTATATCTTCGTTATAAGGGAGCCTTACAATAAAGGTTGAACCCTCTCCCAATTTGCTCTCAACCTGAATCTCGCCACCCATTTTGTTGATGAAGCGCCTGGTTAGTGAAAGACCCAAACCGGTTCCTTCATAACCTCTCCCCCAACCCTCACTTGCCTGTCTGAACTCATCCCAGATTATCAATTGATCCTGCTCAGAGATCCCAATGCCTGTGTCCTCAACAGATATCAGAAGCATTTTGTTTTGCCCGGTTACTTTCGAATCAATGGATATCTTAACCCCACCTTTATGGGTGAATTTTAATGCATTATCAATCAAATTTACAATAATATGATTCATTAATTTTTGATCTGTTACTACATGGAGCTCTTCCACCCGACAGGCTAACTCAAGGGTAAGCTGTTTCTTTGCGGCAGTAGTCGAAAATTTTGAGATTATCTCTCTTACATCCCGAATAATCTCAAAACGGACTGAATTAAGCTCCGGAAATCCTGACTCAATTTTTGACAGGTCAAGAATCAAATTTAATGTCTGCATCAACCTTTGTGCAGATTCAAAAATTTTCTCCCCCGTTCTTCTGATCTCCGGACTCTCTTCAGATTCCATTATCATTTCCGAGTAGCCCATTATGCCAATCATGGGGGTTCGGAGCTCATGACTCATATTGGCAAGAAAATTCGATTTTAATTTGTTCGCCGACTCTGCCCGCTCTTTTGCCTCTCTAAGCTCCAACTCATGTTTTAGCCTTTCGCTCACATCAATCGCCAAAGTTATCACAGCTTTTTTATCGTTAAAATTAGCCGGATATAACTTCACAAAAGAGGGAAATACCTCACCGTTTTTTCGCTTCCCCCAGAATTCAAACGATTGTGGCTCTCCATCAAATGCTCTTTGTGTAAACTGGTTCACTTGAGCAATGTCATTTTTACCGGGTGCAGCAAAAAATTGCGCCCCCTGGTTCAGAAGTTCTGAATTTGAATACCCAAACATTCTCTCAGCGCCTTTGTTTGAATCGAGAACTCTCCCCTCCCTGTCAAGTAAATATATTGCTTCATCAACCGTGTCAAGTAAACTTCGGAATTTGCTCTCACTCTCAACAAGTGCTATCCGGGTTTTAAATGACTCCTCTCCATTCAACAGCATCCACCCCAAAAACAATTCCGCAACCGGATAAATGACAAGAACAGGAATACTGATTGATTTAAAGATAAATTCACGGGAGGTTTCGGGAAGAAAAAGGGTGCAGAGCATCATTCCCAAATGGACAACTATACCAAACAGATAAAGTTCAGGGAGTGAAATTTTGTTAACTTTCCCCTCTCTGACCTTGCGCCAGACTATACCAATGGAACCACAAACAATTACAGTAGCTATCCCCATCTCAACGCCGGAGCCACCGGAACTCAATCTGAAAAGTGCCATCATCACCATCCCGATTATCGTGGGGATTGTGCCAAAAAACATTCCGGATATTGAGATTAAAACAGATCGGGTATCAAAAACGACCCCCTCCATCAAGACCCAGGGTGTACCCATAATTGCAATACCAATTGCTCCGGTTGACAGACCAATAAGGGTTTCTTTTACATATCTGTTGGTTATCGCTGTAAGACCGCGAATCAGATTGTAAATTAAACCTAAGGCTATCAAAAGTGCCGTATTAAGCACTAAACCAAGAAAAATCGATTCTCCCATTTGTCCTGTTCAGGTTCCGCATAAGACATCTGCATGATACGGATTTTTAGGGGTGAAATCTTGCCTAAAATTTAAGCGTTAACATCCGTAATATAATCAATAAATTAAAAGAATCAACTCCGAAAATGTGAACTATCTCACGGTTTTGACGCCATTATATCAAGAACTATCGGTTTTAATCCTGAAAAGAAAAACTCAACCGCAATCACCATCACAATCAATCCCATCAATCTCATCAATACATTATTCCCCGTTTCGCCGAGAAGTTTAATGATCTTTGAAGAGCTTAGAAGAATTATATAGGTGAGAAGAAGCACCAAAACGATCACCAATACCAAGACTGCTTTCATCTCTACTGTTACTGCCTGTTCCATCAAAACGATTGATGTGGTAATCGCTCCCGGTCCCGTTATCATCGGTATGGCGAGTGGAGTAATAGAGATATCGTTCACATAACTCCTGATTTCCGATTCTTTTATCTTCACCGTAACCAATCGCGCCTGAAGCATATCCATCCCCATCATAAAAAAGATCACTCCACCAACAATTCTGAAACTGTTCACTGAAATTCCAAAAAACTTGAACAACAGTTGCCCCGAAAATGCGAAAAGCAGCAGCGTAATCAGTGCAGCAATCGAAGCCTTTTTTGCAGTACGCGCCCTGTTTTTGTTATCGAGGGATGCCGTCATTGTCATAAAAACCGGCATCGTGGCAACAGGGTTAATTAATGTAAAAAATGCTACAAAACTTAATACTGCAAATGTTAAAAGTTCATTCATGAAAGGCTAAATTTTTATTTATTGAAGTGCAAAATATAATCATTTTCGAATGAACAGGTCGCTATTACACCGGCAATCAGGTCAACAAATATTGCACAAAAGTTTATTATGAACCAATCGAAAAAATTCTCATTATTTTTGTAATTTAAAGTGCTATTTAATAGAAACTCTCATCACTTATCGAAACATAAAAAGTATGACCACCTTTTGGCGATTATCAGTCGTCGTTCTGTTGCTGTTTGCTGCCGGTTGTGATTTCCCTTTCCCTAAACAGGACAAACCACAACTCCCTAAAGGGCTTGATGCACATACCGAAAAGAAAGGAACCGCCTTTCACAAACCCGGATATGACGACCCTTTTTCCGCCACTTCGGGATGCAGCAGTGGACTTTGCCACCAGTCAAATCTTAAAGGTGGACCGGCATTTATTGAAGGCAAAGACAGAATTGCACCATCATGTTATCAATGTCATGGAGAAAACTGGAATGAAGACTAAACGATTATTATTGTTTTTCATTATTTTGTTTGCTGCCTCTATAACAGGATGTGCCACGGTGCAACCATGGGAAAAGGGGCTCCTCGGCGATCCAATAATGTTGATAGATTCAAATCCCCTCGAAAAAGGATTAATTGAACACCACATCGACTACCGTGAAGGATCAGTTGGAGGAACAGGTGCCCAAAGTGGAGGTTGTGGCTGTGGTTAAATTCCTTTTCTGTTTTTTTATCATGGGGCTGAGCCTCCTCGCTCAAACCCTCCCTGATGATGAACTACAGGTTAACTTAAACACCTATTTTGATAATTTTGGGGTTGCCATTGCTTATCCTGCCGTTTCGGTAACCAAACAGGTTGCTCCCAACACTTCAGTTTCAGGGAGATATCTTGTCGATGTGATCTCTGCAGCCTCCATGAGAAGCCTTTTTAAAGTGGACGGGGTTACTTCAGCCTCAAAAAAGACAGAAGGTGGTGATGCCTTCCCAAACGAGGTTAGACACGAGTTCACCGGTGGTATCACACAGGCTATCGGTGATGTCAGAGCATCAATTAACGCGATTTATTCCACAGAAAACGACTATTATTCCCGCACTCTTGCGGCAGATATTTCAATTCCTTTTGCATTAAAAAATACGATTTTAAGTTTTGGCGTTGTTAAGAGCTGGGATATTGTGGCTCCGGATAACCGCCCTTGGGAAAAGGAAAAAAATGTTTTAAGTCTGAATGCAGGATTAACCCAAAATATCACTAAAAGCTGGCTCATCCAGCTCAACCTTTGGTATTCAAACAACACCGGTTTTTTAAGTGATGCTTATCAGGTAATTGGGATCAATACTCTGGGTAGAGTAAAGTTTTATTCCCCAGCCTATCCTGATAACAGGGACAGAAGAGCCGCCGGAATTAGAACCGTTTTTGCTCTCGACGATATCTCTTCCATTCAGTTGGGCTACAGATACTACTGGGATACCTGGGATATCAAATCCAACACTGCCAATATCCTCTATCAAAGATACTTGAGTGAAAACATCAGAGGAGTTTTTGGATGGAGAATTTATAATCAGTCGAAAGCTTACTTCTTCCTTCCGGAATATACTGCCCCACTTGAGTTGATGGCAGTGGATTCAAAGTTAAATGAGTCGGTAACCAACGAATTTGAAGTCAGTCTAAAATTCAACAGCGAAATTTTCAAATCAACCCCGATCTTAAGATCCATCATGATGGAAACGGCTGAACTTTCAGTTGGACTAAATTTTTATATGAGAAACACCGTCACTCCCGACTGGCACAGCCGCTATAGAATGTTATACGCCTACATTGCCACAATTGGTTACAGATACAAGTTTTAAAATGGAGAATAATTAAACATGAAAAGAAGAGATTTCCTTAGGAACGGATTGCTGATTGCAGGTGCTGTCTCAATTCCCGGACTTGCAAAACCATTCTTGTCAAAAAATCTTGTCACCGGCACAAGCCTCACGATTATCACCGATGATGTTGACAAGGCTGCCTCGCTGGGACAAACTTTTTTCTCAAAACTGAACATAAAAAGTCGCTTGAAATATGAAGATTATGATCTCATTGGTGATCACATCGGCGATCTGGTTTTTGTAAAAAACGGCGTTTTGTTCGATTTTAAAAACTCGGATAAGTCGGAAGCCCTTTTGTTAAAAGAAATTGCAACTAAACTGCATCTCCCAACCAATTTTAGGAATCCAAAACTTGTCAAGTTTATTGCTGTTGGAGATGCAGAAAATTCAGATAAAACCATCAAAATTTTTAGCAACAATTCACTTGTTAAAGAGATCAAATTAAAAAAAGAATTAGTGAGTTTTTCGGTTGAAGGTGTTAAGGGAACTTCTGAATTCCAGATTTCTCAAAATGGTATTAAAGCCATTTCCGCTCCTTGTGGACACAAAACCTGCCTCAAGCTGGGCACTGCTTCCATTGTTGGCGACAGTCTTGTATGTATCCCGAACAAACTAAGAGCCGTTGTTTACGGCAATGGTGGTGGCTTCCCGGATGCTATTTCGTTTTAGTATTGTCTGGTTTGTAGCAGTCGTAAGCTGCTTCAGCCAGGATTCTTCACAAACCTATGAGGTTTATGTCTCTAAAAACCTCATAGGAACTCTGATTGAAGCAAAAATTATTTCCAAGGATGTCAATTCGTGCAAAAAAATCCTTTATCATGCATTTAAGGAGATTGAAAGAATTGATTCATTACTCGCATGGCAAATTCCCACATCGGAAATCTCAAAAATTAACTCTTACGCAGGAAAATCTCCCGTAAAAATTTCTTATGAAACTTATTCAATTCTTGAACGATCTCTAACTTATTCAGATAGTTCCAATGGAATCTTTGATGTAACCATTGGTCCCCTCACCCAACTCTGGGGATTTAATGGAGATGAAGAACCGGCCACTGTTCCGGATGGCAGGGCAATCGACTCGTGCCTTAAACTCGTGGGATACAAAGATTTGATTCTGAACAGCAACGACACATCTGCCTTTCTCAAACGGGCAGGAATGTCGATTGATCTTGGCGGAATTGGAAAAGGTTATGCAATTGACAGGGCATCCGATGTTCTAAAAAGGAATGGTTTAACATCCTTCCTTTTTAATGCAGGTGGTGATGTTCTTGTTTCAGGATATAAAGCAGAAGACCAAAACTGGACTGTTGGAATAAAAGACCCAAGAAAAGAAGATAAATTATTGGGCAGTGTTGAACTGACTGATAAATCAATTGCAACCAGTGGTGATTATGAACGCTATTTTGAAGTTAACGGTAAAAGATTCCACCATATTATTGATCCATTCACCGGCTATCCGGCTTCCAATTCTGTAAGTGTCTCGGTCATCGCTGAATCTGCCGAAAGAGCCGATGCTCTGGCAACAACTGTTTTTATAACTCAGGGGATAACCGGCTGGCAAGGAACAAGCGATGAGGAATTTCTCATTATTTCAAACGATTTCACCAAAATATTCACCCCGGCTTTTAAAAAGAAATACCGTTTCAAATCGTTTAAATAATTTAAGTAAGTGCCCCGCTTTAAAACAAAAAAGCCCTGAATTTTTTATTCAGAGCTCTTTTTTTGCTGCCCCGCCAGGGGTCGAACCTGGGCTCTCCTGATCCAGAGTCAGGCGTGTTGCCAATTACACCACAGGGCAATAATTTCATAATTAGACTACAAATATAAGTATATCACTTCAATTTAGCAAAATCAAAAAAAAGGCTGTCCGTTAAAGACAGCCTTAAATTTATATACTAAACAGCGAAACTAATCAAATCTCCATCTTGCACCCAAAGAAACTGAGACTCTCTTGGCTTTTGATGGATTAAAAAGGTATTGAAAATCGTATGTTGCTCCATCAAAATATATCTTCCATATCTTAAATCCACCACCAAACGACCAACTTGGAATTGCTCCGCCACCCACTGAAAACCCGGTACGGAACCAGGGTAACCAGCTCGCTTTTGGATTCCATTCCATACCCATCGACCACCTCGCACCTGTGCTGTTACCGGGTTCATTATTAAAACCAAAATTTAGATCGGTCGCAAACAGCCATCCGCCACTCGAGCCTGATGTCTGAAAAGCCGCTCCAAATCTTAATGCTCCGGGTAATGAAGTTGAGAACTCGGAAATCGATCTGGCTTTACCTTTTAATACATTCACAAGTGAATCCCTTTGCTCCTGATTTAAAAGGTCATCCAAAAAGATAGCACCTTCAGCTTTAAACTCAGCAGCTTTTTGAGTCCAGGTCATAGAACCAAGATCGGTTAATGCTATTCCAATTGACCACTTGTCGTTGATTTGGGCGGCAAATCCCAAGTCAACACCAAAACCGGTACCGGCGGGTGTGGGGAATGGGAAAGCTGCACTTCCTTTTTGGATATCAGTGGTATCAAAATCATACTTAACACCAAAATCCGGAGAAAAAGATGAGATTGCACGATAATCGCCTGTTCCATGCAGTTGACTGTTGGCATCAAATGTGAAACTGGTGCGAATATAGTCGATTGCTGCATAACCAAATCCCTGCATGATGTTCAAGGAGATACCGGCCGAAACCTGTTTCCAGTTGAACAACTTAAAGTCTCTGGCGTATGTAAGTGCATATTTCCTCGTCCAGCTTGCGCCAAATTTGGTTCCGCCAAAATCATACAGCTCGTTTTGCAGATTTCCCTCTAAACCAAGTTTTGCAAAAGTTTCAGGAATAACTGCTTTAGAGTAAGCCATATCGGTGATGTTGAAACCAAAGGTTCCAATATTTGCACCGGCGTTATAAACAGCAGAGAAAAGGTTAAAAGATGCGCTAAAAATAAATTTGCTTTCATCTGTAAACAATTCTCTGAATCGCTTTTTATCATCTGCCGTAAGATATCTGCCTGTTGTTTTTCCTGTTACAGGATCTTTTGTGCCTCCAAAGAAATAGTTATAATCGTCGAGGGTCATGAAATCAAATCCTGCTCTAACATTAAGAGGACCTATCACCGAGAATTCGAATGATTTAGGATTGCTCCATGTTATGAGAGCCGGGTTTGCACCAAGTGCATAAACTCCCCGGGAAGTAACTGTGTAGGTTTTTCCCATTGCAGTTGCTACAGGATCTGCACTACCGGAAATTCCACCGCCATTTTGTGTGAAAACCAGAGTAGAAAATAAAACAAATGTGAATACTATATAATTGAACTTTTTCATTGTAATACCTCTATTCTCCCGGGTCAACTTTATATGAGAATTTACCAAACGCTCGCATCTTAAGTTTATCCAATGGATAAAACTTAACCGGAGATGCGTTTGGCTTTGAGGTATTTACTTTCATATCAAATATTAGATATTTAACCCTGGTGAAGTTTTTGAAATCATTTTTCACCAATTTGATTAATATATCTTTGTTTGTTGGTGTTATAACCTTGTTATCAGGACCAACAGCAGCACCCGGAATCACAACAAGTGAGTCGTTTCCGGTGTTTTTAGGAATCATATTCATAATGTAGTTATAATTCCCGTCAACAAATTTACCGCCAAGTGTCACCCCGGCTGCCATTCCATTTTCGATTTTCATCGTAATGTCGGCAGTGTTGGAATTGGCAATTTTTGATGAATCGTCGGAAGAGAATTCAACGGCAACGGTATCTGTAAATGATCCATTTGTGATTCCTACATGAAGTGGGAAGTCTAATCTTGCCATGCCATAAACGGAATCCACCATATCGGCGGTGCCTTCCTTAAAATTTGGATTAAGGGTTGTAACACCCACAACCGTCATCGAGTTGGGAAGTTCGTTCTGGAATGATGCGATGAATGTTTCCACTTTTACGGGGTCGAGCTTCATCGTTGTAAGCCCGGCTCCCATAACTGTAACAGGAAGGTCTAATTCGGCGGTTTGTGTACCATTTGTGCCTCGCAGTTTGCCGGTAAATCGTACCTCAAAACTCGTGGCTTTTTGAACCAAAAGTTTAATGTCTGAATCTGCCAGATCGAGTTTACCAAACTTAAATTTGCCTTGTAAATCTTTCAGATTAATTCCGATATTTGATTCCACAACACGAAGTTGCACAGGTTTAACTTTCCCTGTGATAGTGGAAATTACCAGATTATTCATCGAAATGGTTGAGACAAGACTGTCGCTGCTGAGTAAAGTACTCGTAACACCGGGCTGAACAGTGTTAACTGCACTCGCTTGATAGGTAACAGTGTTTTTAAGTACTCCACCGGAATTAAGGAAATAATTCTTCATGTCAGCAATCGAGAATGTTCCGGTTCCTTTTGCGGGAACATTAACAACCTGAGAAAAATTAGTCCCGTCAGGTTTTCTCAATTCATTTACCGTTATAGTAACTTGAAGCGGCATATCAATTGAATTTTTTACACTGATATCCAACTTGCCTGAATCAAATTTTATCTGGGTGTATTGAGTTGAATCGTCAATTTTTATGACATCACTTTTAACTATCGGATTTTGTTGGGGAATTATTGCTTTAACGCCGCTGACTCCAAGATTTGCAAAGTCTGCTGTGATCTTGGTAACGGGATTGGCAGGGACTAAAATCGTATTTCCACCACTTCCGGGCGAAGATAAAAGCACCTCAACTCTGAGTGAATCAACAAGTTTTTGACCGGTCAAAGCGAAAACTAATGTTCTTTCCTGATTTTGATTGAGGGTAAATGTTGTATTGTCAGTCAGAAGTCTCGTGTTTTCAGCGATGGTTGCGCCGCGGTAAGAATAATTTTTTGCTGCTCTTATTATCACACGACTAATAGTCATCGAAACAGGTCCGTTTTCATTCCTGATTTTCAACGACATCGTGCCTGCATCAAACTCGGCAACCTCAAATGAAGTTATTTTCTTCATGTCTTGAACAACAAGAGTATTGCTCACAGCAGGAACAACCTGTTGCTGACCAGGAGTAACATTCAACCATTGAGTCATTTTGATCTCATCACTGATTGAGGCAACCGTGTTAACCTTGATAGCTCCCACTGTTGTTTTTATGTTTTTTGTTTCAGCATCCAGTGTCATTCTGTTTTCAATTTTTACAGAATTTAACTCCTGTGTCTGCTCATACACGATTATCGCAGTATCACTTCGCAATTTCAAGCTGGAAGTATCTCTTTCAACTATTTCCTTCATTGTGTATGTGCGATTCACGAACGGAAGATTTAACTCAACATCCCACACCGGGGCTATCGGCTCTTTTACCTCACATCCGGCAAACAGTAATAGAAGCAGCCCGGAGAAGACCCCTGTCTTACTTGCCAAGCTCTTGTAGAAATTCTTCATTGAGGTCTCTTTTTTGTAATTATTTTTCGATTATAAGTGAAATTAGCTATATTTTCACTCGTTTGCAAATTATTTGTAAAGATTTTTAATCTTTACACTAAAAAAGGAAGTGCCACAAGTGAAAAAGGCTTTTTTCTTTATTAAGTCTCTCTCTTATCGCACTCCCTTAAAAGAAATGTGAAGACAGTCTCGCTAATTATTTCACAAGAAGCATCTTCTTACTTAAAACAACATTACCCGCACGAAGCTTGTAAAGATACATTCCCGACGGCAGTCCTGAAGCATCAAAGCCTGTTTCATAATTACCGGCTTCTTTTACTTCATCCACCAGACTTGCAACTTCAACTCCCATTATGTCGTAAACCGTAAGTGAAACTTCAGACCTCTCAGGAACTGAATACCGTATTCTGGTTGACGGGTTAAATGGATTTGGATAGTTTTGTTCGAGTGCAAAATTCTCCGGGATTCCGGAAAGAACTTCGTTTACTCCAACCAAACCTTGTTGCGTACTCCCGACAACATCAGAAAAGTGCGAAATCCTTACTCTGATGGAATCACTAAAATTCTCTGTGGTGATTCCGGTCAAATCAAAAGTTCCGGTTCCTTGAAGATAGGCAAAAGCAAGCAACGCAGCCGGATTTAAGCCTGATTGCTGAACAAAAGCATTAAACAAACCCGATTTTTTGATAACAAGTTTGAATTTGTTTGGTGAATTGAAAGTGAATGGACTTGGTAGTGGATCAATTCCGTCGAAGGTAAAAACTTCTATCCTCCAACTGAAAAACAGACTGAGTGCGTTTGCCGGAACAAACAAACCGTTACTGCAATTGACATTTGAGAATGTAATTCTCACTTGGATATTGGTGTCGATACACCCGTCTTCAAACATGAAATATGACCCAACCATTGAATTGTAAAGAGATTGGGCTACATTGTACGGTGAAGCAAGATTTGTTGCTCGCATCGAGTACATTTCTCCTTCACGGATTGTGTCGTTCCAAATGGAAAATTGTGGCGCGTTTGTACATTTTATTGAGACGAGCACATTAATTTTGTTCTGCCCGGGCTGTGCGTAAAGCATACCTGTTAGCATCACAAATGAGACGAAAAGTAAGATTCTTCTCATAGAGGGCACTCCTAAGATTGATGATGATGGTTCTGATAAATGTTATTAGATTCAATATTCACTGCTATTGATGGCAATAGTGCAATGTTCCACAGATTAATACCGAAATTTAACAAGAAATCCGACAACTTCAATCTATTCTACAACTTATTTTTCCATATTTCCGGAATTAGTGATGTAGATCAAAAAAAAAGGCTGCCCGATGCGGCAGCCTTCTTAATAATGGAGTGTCAGTTGAACTTTTCAGTTCGTGGAGGCGGAAAACCAAAAGTTTGTTCCTGCGGGAAATCGACATTTATCTCGCCAAAACGGGCTTCATATTTATCGATATTATCTGCAAGTGCCCTAAGGAGCATCTTGGCGTGTTGAGGAGTTGTTATTATCCTCGACATAACCTTGGCTTTTTGTAATCCCGGCAATATCCGGGTGAAATCTATTACAAATTCTGCAGGAGAATGAGTGATAAATGCAAGGTTCGAATAAATGCCTTCTGCTTCCTTTTCGCCCAGTTCAACATTTAACTGTTGCTGCTGGGGCTGGATTGGATCTTTTGGATTCTGACTCATTTTATTACTTCAATTCTGATAATTTTTTCTGAACTTCTTCAGCTTCTTTGGTCATGCTCAATCTTGAATAAGCCTTGAAGAGAAGATCGTAACCTTTTTTCTCGTTTGGCATCTTTTCAACATAGATTTTTGCATTTGTAATACATGATTCAAATCTTGGTTTTGCTTCAGGTCTGCCGTCTTCTTTCAACTGATCAGCTTTTTTCAGTATTGTAAGACCCCAGTTGTAATAAGCAAATGCTTCAAAATAATAAGCTTCAAAGTAGTTTGGATCAAGTTTGATAACTTCTGCAAATTCTTGAACGGCAGCTGTGTAGTTCAAGATGTTTGTAAGGAAAATACCATAATAAAGTCTGCTGAGTTTATTATTTGGATTCTTTTTAACTTCAGCTTCAAAAAGTGCGGCACCTTCTTCTGCTTTGTTCAAATAGCCATAAACGCTGGCGAGTGTCTGAAGAAGCAGTTCATTACCCGGGTGTTTGTTTAAACCCTCTTTTGCAATATTCAAAGCGGTGTTAAAACTCTGCATGTAAGCAACACTGTCAGCGCTGTTTTTGCTCGATTTATACATCGTTTGTTTGGTTTCGCCTTTTTTTACATGAATTTCAGCAAGCTGAGCGTATGCAAAATCAGAGCCCTGTTTGTCAATTATCTTCTGTAAAACAGGGATTGCATTGTCATATTCACCTTTGTTAAGGTAGATCATAGAGACAATTTTGTAAGATTCGATAGAATCCGGCTCAAGGAAAATGGCTGTATTAAATTTCTCAAGCGATTTTTCGAGGAAAATTGCAGTTGTATCTTTCGATTTTGACTGAGCTGCCTTGTTGTAGTTGTTTACACCGGCATTAAATGATTCTGCCCAGGTAGCTTGTTTAATCATATCAATTTCTTTTTTGAATTTTGGACTTATCTGAAGAGATTTGTCAAAATTCTCTACCATTGTTTTTATCTCGTCTTTTTCTTTGCTAACAAGACCCAACAGATAGTAACCTTCGTCACTTTTTGGGTTTTTAGCTACTTCTTTATTTAATGACTCAACAGCTTTGTCCCAATTCTTCTGCTGAATATAAAGTTTAGCACTTGATAATTCAGCTGAAGAACACTGATATCCGGAAAACATCAAGCCCAAAAGTATTAAACCTGACAAAAGGATGTTTATTTGTTTCATTGTTTCTCCAAAGTTTCAAAAATTATGGTGTACTAAATTACTCATTATTGATTGTTTATCCAAGATTTATAAACTACTTTCTATTATTTCAGTCAGTTTGAGGGAAACTTAATTGATTTTCTTGCAGATTAATGATAAATTTAATGTTTAAAAAGAGGTTTTTCTTGACGATCGAAGAAATTATTAAAACTGTACCCAAAGTGCTTTTGCACGAACATCTCGATGGAACACTCCGTCCTGAAACCATAATTGAACTTGCCCGCGAAATCAATTATGATAAACTCCCAACTGAAGACCCCGTTGAACTAAAAAACTGGTTTCATCGCGGTGCCAATAAAGGAAATCTTGTAGAATATCTTCAGGGTTTTGAACATACATGTGCCGTAATGCAAACAAGAGAAGCCCTCAAGCGTGTCGCTTTCGAAATGATGGAAGACATGTATAACGATGGTGTCTGCTATATTGAGATCCGGTTTGCACCAATCTTCCATACTCTAAAAGGACTGTATATGGACGATGTCGTCTCTGCTGTGCTTGAAGGTCTTGAAGAGGGTAAACAAAAGTTTAAGGTCGAATTTGGTTTGCTGCTCTGCGGAATGCGAAATATGCAGGATACTCTTGAAATTGCAGAACTTGCCGTCAACTACAGAAAAAAAGGTGTGGTTGGTTTTGATCTTGCCGGTGAAGAGGGTGGATACCCCCCTAAAAAACATATCGACGCATTTGAATATATCCAGAGAGAAAATTTTAATATTACCATTCATGCAGGTGAAGCCTTTGGTAAAGAATCAATCTGGCAGGCTATACAATGGTGCGGCGCCCACAGAATTGGCCATGGAACTCGACTCATCGAAGATATGACCATCGGTCCTGATGGTGAGACAGTTACAGGTCTTGGCGATCTCGCCCAGTATGTTCTTGATAAAAGAATACCCATCGAGTGTTGCCTGCTGAGTAATGTTCATACCGGTGCCGTCGAATCGCTCGAAAAACACCCGTTTAAGATTCTCTACAAAAATAAATTCAGGGTTACTGTCAATACTGACAACTGCCTGATGAGTGACACCTCGATGACCAAAGAATTTGTTACCGCTGTTCAGACTTTTGATCTGAACCTCGATGATGTGGAAAAAATAACTATTAACGCAATGAAATCTGCTTTTATTCACCATACTGAGAGAATAAGACTCATCTATGATGTGATTAAACCGGGTTTCCTCAATATGAGAAACAAACTGACATCCCTACAATTATAGGATTTTATGAAGATCAGCATTAGAAATTATACTCTCGAATTCGAAAAAAATGACAAGAAAATAATTAATCAGTTCCTGAAAAAAGCTGTCCAACAAACAGATGGCAGCCAGGATGTTAATATGGTGAAACAAAACAGACTGTTCACTTCAATTCTTGATAAATTGAATGAATCAGATTCACCTAAATTTACAAAGGATGAATACTTTTCTCTTAAAAATCTTCTTTCATTGCAGCTTACTACAATGAAAAAACAGATTTCAACTGCAGGATTTATTAAAAAATATCTCCTGTCGTCGCTCGAAAAGCAATATTCGAAAATATTGACCAAATATTTTACGGAAAAATAGTATGTCAGATGAAGTTAAAATTATAAAAGCACCACATGGAACCGAACTCTCCTGCAAAGGATGGGTTCAGGAAGCTGCCATGAGGATGTTAATGAACAATCTTGATCCCGATGTCGCTGAAAATCCCGCAGAACTTATTGTTTATGGCGGAAGTGGAAAAGCTGCCCGTAATTGGGAATCCTACGATGCCATCATCGAATCATTAAAATCTCTCGAGAATGATGAGACTCTTTTGGTTCAATCAGGGAAACCTGTCGCAATATTCAAAAGTCATGAGAATGCGCCCAGAGTTTTGATCTCCAACTCAATGCTGGTTCCCCGCTGGGGCACCTGGGACGAGTTCAGAAGACTTGAAGCTCTTGGTTTAACCATGTATGGACAAATGACAGCCGGAAGCTGGATATATATCGGCTCGCAAGGTATCCTCCAGGGTACATATGAAACCTTTGCAGAGTGTGCACGCCAGAAATTTGGCGGCTCCCTCAAAGGAAGGCTTCTGCTAACTGCCGGTCTGGGTGGAATGGGTGGAGCTCAGCCACTCGCTGCCACGATGAATGGTGCAACTTTTCTTGGTATCGATGTCGATAAATCACGAATCTTAAAAAGAATCGAAACAGGATATATCGATATTATCAGCGAAAACCTCGACGAAGCTCTAAAAATTGTACTCGATGCCAAAGCCAAAGGCGAAAATATCTCTGTTGGTCTGGTGGGTAATGCCGCTGATGTATTGCCTGAGTTGTTAAAAAGGAATATCATGCCTGATATCGTTACTGATCAAACTTCAGCACACGATACGCTTAATGGCTATGTTCCGATGGGAATGACTCTTGAAGCGGCTCTACAACTCCGTAAGTCTGACCCTAATAGATATATATCGCTTTCAAAAGAGACCATTACCGTGCACCTTAAAGCCATGCTTGAATTCCTCAAAAGAGGAGCTGTAACCTTTGATTATGGTAACAATATCAGGGGTGAGGCAAAAGCCAATGGTGTTGAAAATGCTTTTGATATCCCGGGATTTGTCCCTGAATATATCAGACCACTATTTTGTGATGGAAATGGACCTTTTAGATGGGCAGCCCTCTCAGGAGATCCCGAAGATATTTATGTAACTGATGAAGCAGTGAAAGCTGCTTTCCCTGAAAACAAATCGCTAATCAACTGGCTCGACCTTGCAAGAGAAAAAGTGCATTTTCAGGGTCTTCCCGCAAGAATTTGCTGGCTTGGATATGGCGACAGAGCCAAAATGGGTTTGATTTTTAATCAACTCGTGGCTGACAAAAAAGTGAAAGCCCCTATCGTTATAGGGAGAGATCACCTCGATTGTGGCTCGGTTGCTTCCCCTTACAGGGAAACTGAAGCTATGAAAGACGGCAGTGATGCAATTGCTGATTGGCCAATTTTGAATGCACTGATTAATTCGGTTAACGGCGCTTCATGGGTCTCGGTGCATCATGGTGGTGGGGTTGGAATAGGTAATTCAATTCATGCAGGGATGGTAATTGTTGCCGATGGAACACCAGAAGCTGCAAAAAGAATTGAGAGAGTTCTAACTTCCGATCCCGGCATGGGTATAGCCCGACATGCCGATGCAGGATATAAACGCGCTATTGATAACGCAAAGACGAAGTCGGTTAAAATCCCCTTCGTGAAATAACAATAATGGAGTAGATCATGACACTTAAAGTATTAATCGCTGACCAATTCCCGGAAAAATACATCAATATCTTAAAAGCAAAAGATCTTGATGTTTTGTATCAACCAAAACTTGGCGAAAACGAGATGCCCGAAGTAGCCAAAGATGTGGATATCATTGTAGTTCGCTCAACTAAAGTGAATGAAGCTACAATTAACGCCTCCGAAAAACTTAACTTGATAGTACGCGCAGGCGCCGGAGTTAACAACATAAATATCCCCGCTGCCAATAAAAAAGGTATTTATGTAACAAACTGCCCCGGTAAAAACTCGATTGCAGTAGCAGAACTCGCCTTGGGATTGATGGTTGCCATCGACAGAAAAATTCCTGACAATGTTATTGATTTCAGAAATGGAGTCTGGAACAAAGGTCTCTTCTCAAAAGCTCAAGGAATCTACGGTAAAAATCTTGGAATTATCGGTTTTGGAAACATTGGAAAAGAAGTTGCCGCCCGTGCTGTTGCTTTTGGTATGAATGTTTACGCAAAAGACATAACGAGAGTTGAAGGTTATGGAGTAAAAGAATTTTCAGAAATGGATAAAATTCTGCCGATTCTCGATATTATCACCGTCCACCTTCCATTAACAGATGGCACGAGAAAACTTTTCAACCGTGATATGTTCAAGTTGATGAAACCCAATACAATTCTAATCAACACTTCACGCGCTGAAGTTATTGATGAAGATGATTTACTCGAAGCAATTGAAGAGAAAAATATCTTCTGTGGATTTGATGTGTTTGTTGGTGAACCCGAAGGAAAAACGGGAGAGGTTTCATCCAAATTGATGAACAACAAAAATATTTATATCACCCATCACATAGGTGCTTCCACTGAACAGGCTCAGGAAGCCGTGGCTGAAGAGACAGTAAATATCATCAGAGGTTATATCAATAGTGGTGTAATTGCTCATTGGGTTAATAAAGCCCGCTGGGAAGAATCACACTACCAGCTTGTGGTTAAACACTACGACAAACCCGGTGTTATTGCGAATATTCTGAATGTTATGAAAAAAGATGATGTGAATATTGAAGAAGTTGAGAATGAAATCTTTGCGGGTGGTATGGTTGCCAAATGTACAATTAAATTGAAGCAACCTCTAACCGATGGTGTCCTCGAAGAAATTCGTGGCATCCCCGAGATAATTAACCTCGCACATGTTGAGCTTTAACCGTTATTAATTAGTAATACCGGATAATCTTTTCGGGTCGATTGTTGAAATTTATTTCAATTTTCGGCCCTTTTTTATTTTAAATATTTAACCCACTCCATGGGTAAGTTCTCAAGTACTCAGGTTCTCAAGTCTCTCAAGTTCTAAAGTACTCAGGTTCTCAAGTCTCTCAAGTCTCTCAAGTCTCTCAAGTCTCTCAAGTCTCTCAAGTTCTAAACAAGCGTGTATTCCGGAATATCCTCAGCCAGTGTATAATAATAAGGAAGTGCCATCATCGCTTTTAAAGTTTCGAGGAGGTCATCACTCAATTCAAAAGAAATATTTCGCAATCCATATTGAAGAACAATTAAAGTCTCCTCCGGAAGACCGGCAAGCGCCAGATAATCTTCACCAAACTCATAAAGATCTTCATTCATTTGTTTAATTTTTGAATGAACCGACTCAAGAATCTCCTCGTGTGAAGAGACAAGAATATATGAAATGAAAGGAGATTGAAGACATTCCACAGCTTCCTCAGTGATGTTCATACCCGTATCATACCTTCCCGTCAAATAATTTTCATCGCCGGCTATATAGAGGTTGGTAATCTTTGTCAGCTCACCATCGTAGGCTACCACTTCGGGATTGGTATTGTATAACTCTTTAAAAATTATTTTTAACAGAGTTATATCATGATACGAAATGTCACCTTTCATGGTGATATCAGTCACTTCTTTCTCACCAGGTTTAAAGTAGAGGAAACTGTTTGAGAAGAGTGAATCAGCCACAATTCCATAAACTGAAGAAACCACAAGATCACCTGCAGTGTGTAAGTCGAGAGGGGGGATCAGGGCAATATCCACATCTCTGTTCATAACGGCTTCCGGCAGTTTCGAGACAGGATAGAACACAACTTCACAACCAAGTTTGCTTTTTAAAATTGTAGCAAACATGCTTGTCATTAAATTTGGGGAAATTCCAATTTTCATATAATAAAAAAAGAGGCTGTCGCAAAAACTTTTGTTACAGCCTCAAATCTCCTTGGAGAATAAAAACTAACGATAGTTTTTGTCTTTGATCTTGGCAGCTTTACCGGAAAGCTCTCTGAGATAATAAAGTTTCGCTCTGCGAATTTTACCTTCTCTGATCAGATCAATTTTTGCAATTTTTGGGGAAACAAAAGGAAATATTCTTTCAACACCAACACCGCTCGAAATTTTACGAACTGTGAATGATCTGTTTTCAAGACTTCCTTTAATGCTGATTACATCACCTTCAAAAGGCTGTATTCTCTCTTTATCTCCCTCAATAACCCTTACATGAACGCGGATCCTGTCACCAATGTTAAATTTGGCGAGCTCTGATCTCTCTTCTGCAGGGATAAAATCATAGAGGCTTGTCATACCTGTGCTCCAATCTTATTTATCTTTTTCCAATAGTCTGTTAAAATCTTTGACTGCTCTTCACGCCACTCTTTTACCTTGGCATGGTCGCCCTTGAGCAACACATCGGGAACTTTCATTCCTTCATATTCAGCCGGTCTCGTAAAACATGGCGCACCAATTGTGTCACCATCCATAAACGAATCGTCGAGTGCCGATTCACTGTCATTTAATACTCCGGGTATAAGACGAACTACCGAGTCAACCACTACGGCGGCAAGCAATTCGCCCCCTGTCAATACAAAATTACCAATAGAAACAATTTCAGTGGCAAATGCTTCGCGTACTCTGTCGTCTATCCCTTTATAATGTCCACATATAATCATTATGTTCTTCATCAATGAATACCTGTTGGCATCCTGTTGATCATATATCTTACCGTGTGGGGCGGTAAAAATTATCGCATCATAATTTCGTTCTGCTAAAAGTTTTTTTATACAATCGAAAAACGGTTCCACTTTAAGAACCATCCCTGCTCCTCCTCCAAACTGCTTGTCATCAATCATACGATGTTTGTCGTATGCATGCTCCCGCAGATTGTGGATCTGTATCTCAACTTTTCCTTTATTTTGACCCCTTTGAATTATACTCGAGGTTAACGGACCTTCAAAAAAATCCGGTACCGCAGAAATTATATCAATCCTCATCTTCATCGTAACCCGGATAACTTTCGCTGAGTATTAAAATCTTTTTGTGAGGATCAAACGACTGAATAAACTCTTTTAATGCCGGAATAAGCGTCTCTTTCCCTTCGTTTTCAACGACATAAACATCATTGGCAGGGAGAAGCATTACATCCTTGATCACTCCCAGAAACTTTTCATTAAGAAAAACGCTGCTCTCAATCAGATCATGCACAAAATAAGTGTTGTCGGGGAGCTTTACCGCATCTTTTTCTTCAATGTAGATATCTTTCCCAACAAGCATTTCCAGCTCTTTTTCACCTTCAAATTTCTCGAACTTGATCAGGATCGTTTCACCGTCCGATTTCACCTTTTCGACCTTTAACTGCTTAAAAGAGCCGTAGAATTCCACAAAGACCGTTTTTAATTTAAAAAAACGGTCAGGAAAGTCAGAGAACGACTGTAACCTGAGAAAGCCAGCTTTACCGTAAATCGCCTGAATTCTGGCAATAAGAATGTAGCCGATCACGATGAGCGTTTCACTTAATCCACGATTTCCAGTATTGCGCGCTTGCCCTCTTTGGCAGCTACTGCAGTAAGTAGTGTCCTCATTGCTTGTGCGGTCTTGCCCTGTTTTCCTATCACTTTTCCGATATCATTGGCATCAACCTTCAACGCGAAAACCACCCTCTTATCCTCCTCGGATTTGATATCAACCACTACCTTGTCGGGGTAATCGACAAGATGTTTGGCTATGAATTCAACAAATTCCTGCATATGGAGTCCTCCATTAAGCAAGGGGCTTTAAGATAGTACTATGTACAGGAAAGAACTAAGCGTTCTCTTCAGAAGAAGCACCCTTTACTTCTGCTGTACTTTCAGAACTCTGAATCTCTTCAATTACTGGTGCCGAAACAACTTCAACCGGTGCAGGTGTTACATCAACAGGAGCCTCAACCTCAGGTGCTGGAGCTGCCACTACAGGAGCTTCAACCACAGGTGCTGGAGCTGCCACTGGTGTTTTAATTTTAACAGGCTCAGCAATCTTGCGTCCTTCTCTCCATTTTGCCATGTTGGTTTCAATAGCTTCAACGGCAAAGTTTTTCTTAATCATCTGTCTCTTATAGAGTATGCCTGTCTGACGAAGTAAACTCTTAACAGTGTCGGTAGGCTGCGCGCCAAAACCCAACCATTTTAATGCTTTTTCTTCATCTATTACAACGGTATGCGGATTAGTCATCGGATCGTATTGACCAACTGCTTCGAGGTATTTACCGTCTCTTGGTGCTCTCGCATCAACGGCAACAATTTTATAAACGGGCTGTCTCTTCTTGCCCATTCTTTTGAGTCTTAATTTGACCAAATTTTGTTTCCTCCGGGATTCAAATTATTATTTCTGTTTTCTAAAAAAATTGGATTTGTTTAATCTTCCAATCATCGTTTGCATCTCTGTAAACTGTTTGATCAGACGATTTACATCCTGTATGGTTGTGCCGCTTCCTCTTGCTATTCTTCGGCGACGGCTACCATTAAGTATCTTCGGGTTCCCTCTTTCCTTTTTAGTCATCGAGCTGATAATTGCTTCAACTTTAACTAATGCATTGTCATCAACCTGTGCATTTTTCATCTGAGCGGGTATCCCCGGGATCATCGAGATCAGTGAAGACAAAGAACCCATTTTTTTGATCATTTTGATCTGCTTCAAAAAATCATCGAAGTCGAAACGGTTTTTTCTCAGTTTCTCTTCAAGATCTTCAGCATCTTTTTCGTTGTAAGCTTCCTGAGCCTTTTCAACGAGACTTATAACATCCCCCTTGCCCAAAATTCTTGATGCAAGACGGTCGGGATAAAAATTGTCGATGGCGTCGAGTTTTTCACCCGTACTGATAAATTTGATCGGTTTGCCAACCACTTCCCTTATTGAAAGTGCGCAACCGCCGCGGGAATCGCCATCAAGCTTGGTAAGCACGATCCCGTCAAAATTTACCCTGTCGTTGAAGGCTTTTGCAGAATTTACTGCGTCTTGCCCTGTCATCGAATCAACGACAAAAAGAACCTCTGTCGGTTTTACCAACTCTTTGATGTCGGCAACTTCCGTCATAAGTTCTTCATCAACATGCAAACGACCTGCCGTATCGATGATTATTACATCGTTTCGGTTTTCGTCTGCAAATTTTAATGAGTCACCGGCTATCCTGCGGGCATCCTTCACATCAAGGCTGAAAACCGGAACATCAATTTGCCCCCCAAGTGTTTTGAGTTGGTCGATTGCCGCCGGTCTGTAGATGTCGCAAGCCACCAATAATGGTCTTTTGCCCATGCTTTTCAACCGTCGTGCAAGTTTTCCTGCAAATGTTGTTTTACCCGATCCCTGTAAACCCACGATAAGAAGAATAGTCTTCCCTGATGGATTCAAACTCAGTTCCTGAGAAGAACCACCTAAAAGATCTACCAGTTCGTCATATATTATTTTGGTGATAAGCTGCCCGGGCGTGATAGAAGTTATTACTTCCTGCCCCATGGCTTTTACTCTTATCCGCTCAATAAAATCTTTAGCAACTTTATAGTTGACATCTGCATCAAGCAGAATCCTTCTGATCTCTCTTACGGTATCGCTTACATTGGATTCTGTAAGTTTTCCCTGACCCCTTATTTTTTTAAGGGCTAACTCTAATTTACCGCTAAGATCTTCAAACATCCGGTGAACTAACCTCTAAGTGCATTTGCACCGGAAACCACCTCAAGCAGTTCCTTGGTGATTGCAGCCTGTCTCGCCTTGTTGTAGGTCAACTTAAGCGATGAAATTAACTCTGAAGCGTTCGTAGTTGCATTCTCCATCGCCGTCATTCGGGCACCATGCTCCGCAGCATTTGAATCCAAAAGTGATTTCCACAAACGGGTTTCAAGATACTGTGGCAAAAGTGCATTCAAAATTTCTTTTTGCGAGACCTCAAATATAAACAATTCAGCCGAGGAACCCTCTTCAACTTCGAGAGGCACAGGCAAAAACGGCGTATTTATCACTTTTTGTGAAACAACAGACCTGAATTCATTATAAATGAATGTTACCTTGTCGAATTTCCCGTCAAGATATCCTTGAATGGCGTAAGGAAGAATCTGCCCGACATATGAAAAATTGAGCGAATTGAACAATCCAACAACATTGCCAACCACTTCGTAGTTGCGTTTTCTGAAATGATCATATCCTTTTTTTCCCACACAAAAGAGTAGGGCATCAATACCCTGTTTCTTCAGAGAATCAACATAGTGAGTTGTTTCTTTGATGATATTGGTATTAAATGCGCCACACAATCCTCTGTCGGCAGTGATAACAACAATCAATTCCTTCTTTACATCCCTCACGGTAACAAAAGGATTTGTGGCTTTGTCATCCTCGGTAAAGAGATTACTGACTAATCCACTCAACTTTTGTGTATATGGTCTGGCACTAACAATAGCTTCTGTTGCACGGCGCAACTTTGCGGCTGCAACCATTTTCATTGCTTTTGTTATCTGCTGGGTGCTTTTAACACCTTTAATTCTGTTTCTTAGATCTCTAAGAGTTGCCATGTCCTGATTGTGCCTATTTTGGGAATGTTGCTGTGAACTCAGCAACCGATTTCTTTATCAATTCTTCGACATCCGATTTAATTTCTTTTGCGGCACTAATGCCTTTTAAGATGGCAGGATGTTGTCTGTCGATATATGCAAGATATTCTCTCTCAAAATCCTTAACTTTATGCACAGGAATGGAATCGAGATATCCTTTTGTTCCAAGATAAACGCTCACAACCTGTCTTTCGATAGGAATTGGGTGATAGATACCCTGTTTGAGCAGTTCGACCAACCTCGAGCCTCTTGTGAGGGTTCTCTGGGTTGATACATCAAGATCACTGCCAAACTTGGCAAATGCTTCAAGTTCTCTGTACTGAGCTAAATCAAGTTTCAAACTTCCCGATACTTTTTTCATCGCTTTGATCTGAGCGTTTCCACCCACACGAGATACTGAAATACCCACATTGATCGCAGGACGAACACCTGCGTTAAACAGGTTGGGCTCGAGATATATCTGACCATCGGTAATAGAGATAACGTTTGTCGGAATATATGCCGACACATCACCTTGCTGTGTTTCAATGATTGGCAATGCGGTAAGACTGCCACCGCCAAGTTCATCGCTAAGTTTTGATGCCCTCTCAAGAAGTCTTGAGTGGAGATAAAACACATCACCCGGATACGCTTCACGACCGGGAGGTCTTCTTAAAAGAAGTGAAAGTTCTCTGTAGGCTGCTGCCTGCTTCGAAAGATCATCATAAATTACAAGTGCGTGTCTTCCGCTGTCTCTGAAAAATTCGCCGAGACATGCTCCTGAATAAGGTGCAATAAATTGCATTGGAGCAGGATCGGAAGCTGATGCCGAGATAACTGTAGTGTAAGCCATGGCTCCGGTTTCCTGGAGTTTTGCCACTACCTGGGCAACAGTTGATCTTTTTTGACCAATCGACACATAAATACAATAAACAGGTTTAACCCCAAGCTCTGCAGCTTCAGGCGTGTGTGTAAATTTTTGATTGATTATTGCATCAACAGCTATTGCTGTTTTTCCTGTCTGTCTGTCACCAATTATAAGCTCTCTCTGCCCTCTTCCAATTGGAATCATCGCATCAATTGCCGTTATACCGGTTTGAAGTGGTTCTTTTACCGGCTGCCTTTGCATTACGCCAAGTGCTTTTCTTTCGATCTCCAAATACTTGTCGCAGGCGATGGTGCCTTTACCGTCAATTGGGATGCCGAGTGGTGTTATAACGCGTCCAAGCATCGCTTCGCCAACTGGCATGGATGCAACTCTTCCGGTTCTCTTTACCTGATCACCTTCTTTTACTAAAGATGATTCACCAAATAAAGCGCAACCTACAGAGTCTTCCTCAAGATTAAGTACCATACCGAATACATCGTTAGGGAACTCAACCAATTCGCTCGCCATTACTTTCGAAAGACCGTAAACTCTCGCAATTCCATCACCAACCGAAAGCACAGTACCCACTTCATAGATATCTGCTTCCGAGCTCTGTCCGGATAACTGCTCTCGCAATATGGAGGTGATCTCATCCGGTCTGATTTTTATCATATCTGAAGTCCCATTCTTAAAATTAATTTAGTGATACGCCGGCACGGCTGAATGTTTTTCTCAGTTTTTCCAACTGATTCTTAACAGATGCATCTACTATTATTTCATCCGTTTTGGCAATAAAACCACCGAGTAAGCCGGGATCGGTTGTTGAAGTAACTTTAAGTTTACACTTCCACAACTCCTCAAGTTCTTTCCGGATTTTGTCGGTCTCTGCAGGTTCAAGATCAAAAGCGGATGAAATTTCCACTTTCTTGAATCCGGTTCCTTTGTCAGCTACATCAATAAAACAGTGTAAAGTGTCGTAGGTATAAACTATCCTCTCTTTTTGAGCGAGGAATTCAATGAATTTCATCAAAGAATCATCCACTTTACCGGAAAATATCTTCTTCAATATGGCAAACTTGTCTGCATCGCTGAAGACCGGGTTGCCAATCACCCTTTTGAGATTCTCATTCTGATCGAATAAGGCAATCATGCCCTCCACATCAGAATAAACACTCTCCAGGTTGCTTTTATTCGCAAGTTCGGCAAAAAGGGTAGAAGCATATTTAACGGCTACCTTATTGAGAGACATTGTCAGTTATTCCTTATTTCTTCAATAAATTTATTAACCAACACTTTGTTCTTTTCATGATCGAGGCTTGATTTAACCACTTTCTCAGCAGCGGCGATTGTTACATCAGCCACTTCCTTGATTACCCGGTCGATCATCTCTCTTTCACGGTTGTCGAGTTCTGCTTCAAAGTCTTTTCTTTTCTTGTCAAACTCCTCTTTCAAGTCGTGCGACATCTTTAACTTCTGCTCCTCGATGAACTTGCGACTCTCTTCAATCTGTTTTCTTGCCGCTTCTTCGTTTTCCTGACGCACCTTTTCAGTGTGTGCAATCAGTTGATCAGCTTCCTCTTTTGCCTTCTTTGCAGCTTCAAGTGCGTCTTTTATCCCTTGCTCCCTCGAATCGAGGGCACCGATTATCGGTTTCCAGGCAAATTTTGCAAGAACGATAAGCAGAACTATAAATGTAACTGCGGTCCAAAATGCCAAACCGCCATTAACATCAAGTAAGCTTGCTTTTTCGCCTGCTTCTGAAGCTCTCAGAAAGACAAATGTACTAAAGATCATTTTTATACCTTTTAGTTAATAGCCTTATTTTCCGGCCAGGATGAAGCAGATTACCAAAGCGAAGAGTGAGATACCTTCGATAAGAGCTGCTGCAATGATCATTGTGGTTCTGATTCCACCTGCTGCTTCAGGCTGACGGCCTGTTGCTTCCATTGCTGCGGCTGCCAATTTTCCGATACCGAATCCACCGCCGATGATAATTAAAGCTGAACCGATTCCGGCTGCTAAATGTGCTAATTCCATTTCATTCCTCCGTAATAGAATTTTTGGTTTTCTTTAGTGATCTTGATGAACTGCCATCCCAATAAAGACGGCTGACAACATAGTAAAAATATAAGCCTGGAGCATTGCCACCAGGATTTCGAGCATATAAATTGCGAGCGCCATGCCAACCGATACCGGTGCCACAGCAATTGTATTCATTGTAAATATCAAGCCAATAAGGGCGTAGATCACGATGTGACCCGCTGTCATATTAGCAAAAAGCCTCATCGCAAGAGCGAATGGCTTTGTAAACAATCCCAATATCTCAACCACTATCATAATTGGCAAAAGAAATACTGGAATCCCGTGTGGTATTAAACCCTTAAAATATCCAAAAACACCGTTTTTCCGCATACCACCCCACTGAGTTACAGAAAAAGTGGCGATTGCAAGAGTTGCAGTAACTGAGATATTACTTGTAACCGTCGCAGAAAATGGAACTAATCCAAGGAAATTTGCAAAAAGAATGAAGAAAAATGCGGTGAGAAGATATGGAACAAATTTCTCATAACCCCCGCCGATACTCGGCTTTGCAATCTCATCTTTTACGAAGTATATCAATACTTCAATCGCACCGGTGAAGCGGTTCGGAATATTCGTTTTTTTGTACCTGCGAGCTGTTTTTATCAGTAAAAAGGCAAGCAATATTGCAGCCAGCCACAGGAAAACCACATGACGGGTTATGGATATATTGAAGCCCATCACTTCGATCTCAGGCAGATATATTTTGCCAATTGGCGAGAAGTCGAGATAATTACCATCCATTATATGGTGTAATATCCAATCGCTTCCCTGGCTCGCACCTTGTCCGTGAGGCCTGGTCAGTGAATCTGCTATTGCTTTAGTGCTATCAGTGTACATTATTCGGGTGTGTCTTCTTCTCTGTTTTTACTAAATAGATCAGTTGAAATATCAGGTACAAAAAATAAAAAATAAAGACTGTAATTATATAATAATTTTGGTTCAAATTCAAGAAGTAGAGCAAAAATAATATAAATACTGCCAAAATTACCATGGAAAGAGTCATAGAACCCAATACAAACAACATAAAATGGTCGGGATTTTTTTTCCTTCCGAAGTTAATTGCCCAAACACCAACACCAAAATTTAATATCCCCGGGAGTTGACCCCAGAAAAATTCTCTCACGGGGAACACTTCAGCCGGTGCGATTATCATCCCGGTTAACCCCGTCAGAATAAATATTGAAATCAACATAATTGCGGTATATAGTATTTTCTTCTCAGATCCCATCTTTTTTCTTTTGTTTCTTTTCCAAATCGAGTACTGTTTTAATAAAATTGTAAAGCCCTGCACCCATCCCGACAATCGAGAATAACCAGACCCAGTATTTTGTGTCATATTCCTTGTCGAGCCAGTTACCCAGCAACACCATCCCTGTAATTGTTACAGCAAGTTGAATCCCCAATCCCATATATGGCGCAACGCCTCTCAAACTTTCTGCGACACTCTCTTCTTTTTTAAGCATCAGTATCTATCGAACCCTCAGATTTATCAGAAGGTTCCTCTTCTTTTTTGAGCAAGGTACCATCCTCAACCGTCCCTTTATAAATTCCGCCTTCTTCAATCACTAAACTTTTGCTTTTTATATCTCCCGTCAGAGTTCCCGTGGGATTTATCTCAACCTTTCCGGCAGCATAGGCATTTCCCTTAACTCTCCCGGCAATTGATATGCTGTCAGCTACAAGATTCCCCTCGATTTCTGCCCCTTTCCCAATTAGAAGCAGTCCGTCTATTCTTATATCACCTTTGAGTTTTCCGTCAAATCTCATATCACATGCTCCCTCAATCTCACCCCTGATAACAACATCCGGGGAGATGACTGAAATTGGCAAATACATCTTCTTCTTATTGCTGAATTTCATTTTTGAGTACCACTCTGTGGGTTATTTTTTTTAACCGGAACTTTCACTTTTGGTGTTTTTGGTTGAGTTTGTTTTTTAAATGCCGGCTTCGACTTTGCACTGTCCAAAACTATGGTTGTATCCTGGAAAGTTAAAATGTATTTTAGCCTTTCGTTGTCATTTTTAAGCTTTTGAAGCTCCGTTGCGAGTACCACAACCTTACCATTTAATTTGGTGATCATCGCCTTGTCTTCATCAGATAATTGTGTATTTACATTCACTAATAAATTAAGAGGCGTAAACCGGAATAAAATAAATGACAATAACATCATGAACAGAAATGCTGTGCCTCCATAAATCAACGCCAACCTGAATCCAACAACCCTGACAGGAATTTCGGAATGATTATCTGCAGGCAACATCAAAAGTCGAAATTTTAACTTTGCAAGTTTTTGTTTCAGTTTAACCATTACACTTTTCGTTACATTTTTCCATTACTTCCTTATAGGAAATCATTCCTTCTCGTAAGAGAACAGGAGCTTGTCCCGTAAGGTCAATCACTGTGGATGCTATATTCAGTGGAGGTTTTTCACTGTAAAAAATTGCATCAACCTCATGATTAAATTCCTGAGATATCTGTGTAAAATCGTTCATTTCCGGCTCATCACTCCGGTTTACACTTGTTGACACCAACGGCATATTTATGTCATTTAACAATTTTCTACAGAAATTATGATTTGGAATCCTGAATGCCATCGTCTCCGACCCCATTATATCCCTGAAATACCCATTTAGCTTCAGAACTACAGAAATCGGGTTGGGCCAGAGGGAAATTAAAAAATCTGCATGTGATTCATTAACCAGTTCCACATGTTTTAAGACCATTTCAATGTCAGCCGCAAGAAGAATATACTTCTTATCGATGCTCCGCCTTTTAATAAAGGTGATTTTTGTTAACGCATCCTTATTAAATGGATTTGCTCCAAAACCATATATAGTATCGGTGGGATAAACAAAAACGCCACCCTCAAAATAGATGTGAGTAGCTGCATGAATTGCATCGTTAAAATTTTCTTCAATATTGGAGATCAAGGTCTGTTTTTCAGCCGACATACAATATTTCCTCAACTTTCTTTAACACTTCAAAAGGGTAAATCGAGGTTCCGCACTCAAAACTTCCATTTGGACACTTTTTATGTCCATGGATTCCACAAGGTTTGCAGGAAACCGCCTTCGATATATAATAACTTTTGGGGGAATAACCATAAAAACCAAATTCCGGTACCGTGGAACAATAGATTGTCAACACAGGGGCATCGGCAGCCATTGAAAAATGGGTTGGTGCGCTGTCGTTTGTAATTACAAGTTTGGCACCTCTAAACAGTTCCACAGATTCAACAATCGAAAACTGTCCACAACTGTTTATCACCTCTTTTCCGGCAACTCCAACTATTTCTTCCCCAATCTCCTTTTCATTTTCACTCCCTGAAATTATAACTCTTAATTTTTTAGAAATAAGTGAAGCCGCAATCTCAGCGAAATATTTTACCGGATATCTCTTTGTATTCCATACACTACCCGGTGCAATTATCACATAATCACCGGCTAATCCATTCTCTTCCTTAAATCGGACAACATTGTCAATCTCAACCTGAGATGCTTCCATTTTCGGGAATATTTTCCACTCTTCACCTGAGTATTCCCCCAAAAACTTGAGAGACCTTTTCACTTCGTGTGAATTATATTCGTATTCCACCAATTTATCGTAAACAAATTTAAATGAAGAATTGGAGAAGCCTGTAGAATAATCGGGATGAATCAAATTAACAAGGAGAGCGGTTCTTATCGAACGATGCAATGAATAAACGGTTGAATAATTTTCACTCCTGAGAAATGAAGCAAACTTCAACATCCCCCTGATCCCCCTGTGCTCCCCTCTTTTTTGAAAAGGAAAAACTTTGGATACCGATGGAGATGACTTAAATATTGCCGCGGATGCCGGAGTGGAAACTACATCAATCTCCCGCGACTCGTCAAGTTTTTTTAGCTCCTGAATAAAAGGAAGTGTAAGGATTGAATCCCCCGGAAATGCTGTCTGAATTACCAATATTTTGTTTGGGCTACTCAATATTTCCACCGGTTGTGCATCCAAAACCACATTGCAGGATAGTTTCTGATATATTCCTCAAGTATCGCAGTATGACGCCTGCTGATCTCGGCAATTTTCCCCTCTTTCGATTCCGGCAGGTCGTCAAACGAAATCTCACGGGTTTCCATCTTATAAGAATTGTCGGGTTGGCGAATCATGATGCAAAAAATAATTGGTGCCTGTGTTTTTAATGCAAGAGCTGCAGTCCCCTCGTTTACAGCCGACATAATGCCAAAAAACGGGACTCTTAGACCATCTTCAGCCCCTCTTTGGTCGGCAACCACGGCTATTATCTCTCCGTTTTTTAGGGCTTTGTAGAGGGTCATTGCCGCATGACCCGTCTTATAAACTTTATTGCCCCATTTGGTACGCTCGCGCTCCATCCAATGTGTCACAAAATTGTTTCTTTGAGGTTGTGCAATTGTTGAGAATGGAATCCCTAATTTTCGAGAAAAGCCCAGTGCTGCCACTTCCCAATTGCCAAAATGTGCAGTCATCAATACCACTCCATTTCCCTTGTTGAAGGCATTTGTCACCATATCGAGACAACTTTTGTCAAAATAACTTTCAATATCTTCATATTTCATTGAAGGTAAAGCCATAATTTCAATAAAAGTTTTTGCGCTACTAAGGTAACACTCTCTCGCAAGATTTTCTCTCGCCTCTATACCAAGTTCGGGAAATGCTATGGAAAGGTTTTTAAGAACCACTTTTCTGCGGAGTTTCAGCAAATCATAAAATATATATGCAAGAAAGGGCGCAAACATATGCGCCCTCTTGAAACCAAACAAACAAAATAAATGGCTAAAAAATGAGAATAAAATATATTCGAGAATATTTTTCAAGAAACAAAAACCTGTAATTTCCGATGTTAAATATAACGAATATTACAGAGTCTGTACCCGGTTTTTCCAGGCATCGTCTCTCAACTCACCACGCTTTGTTGAATGAAGCAGTTTGTAATCACCAAATCCCGAAATGTCTCCAAAAACAAATTCAACACCACCTTCAATATCATCAAATCGCCATATCTCATAAGGTTTTGAATCAAGCTGCGAAGGATACCTGTCAATTTCACTTGGACGACCATAAACTATGTGGCATCTGCCTCTGTCGGTTTTCCAACCTTTTCGCTGAAATGATGAAAAAGCCTGATTAGCGTATTCAATCCTTTTGTAGTATTCCCTCTTGAATTCGTTAACAGCTGTGTTTTGGTCAGCATCCCGGTTTCGCCAGAAATTGAACATAAAGTTCCGTTTACCTTCAATATCTTTTAACTGATCCCATTGCTTTTCTTCTCCTTTTGAGATAATATACTTCGCCTGCTCAAAAGCCTCTTCAATCTCCTCTTCGCTCATCGTTGCAAACTCTGAAGAAAGAAATTCGTTATCAGAATATTTTGTAGCAACAGAATCAATCACTTGCGAATTGAATACAAATATCTTTTTTGTTGACATCACAATGTCATTTGAAAGAGAATCGAAAAGTGCCACAGTAATGTTGTAAGTCCCCGTGGGCAATTTTGATATGTTTATTGTATTTGCTTCAACAATAGAAGCATTTTTTCTGGGTATATATCTTCTTTTTCTGCTTACTTCTTCATTCTTGTCGTTGGTAAGAATCCTCTCAAGAATCAATAATTCGGGATCATCTTCTTTGTTAAGATTATACAACTCGACATAATAAAAGACAACCGGTAGATTTTCACCAAAAACGGTGGCAACATTTGGAACAACCTCATAGGTGTTTTTATAAAATGTTGAAGAATCGTTGTCCGATTTTTCAATTTTTGTTGCTACCTCAATATCACTAATCTGAAACTTATCTTTAACCGGTTCTTTTAATTGAATACTGAATTTGGCTGTGTCATTTCTGTCATCGGATACCATGTCTTTTACTGAAAAAGCAAATTTATAGTCACCAAACTTTAACCGGAATCTTAAAACACCTGTTAAATTATTTTTTACTGAATCAACAAGAGGCGCGTTAAAATTGTATTCCCTCTTAAACTGAATGGTTCCATCTTTTAAATTCTCTATATAAATGCCTATCGCACCAATAATTAATTTGGTACCCTCTTTTTCAACAGGGTTGAAAGCATTTTGATAGAAACTATAATAGATTTCCACTATTCCTGAGGTGTCATCTCCAGCAAAACGGGCATAGTCAAGATCGAATAACGGGTTTTTCTGGGCTACTGCAAATACACTTAAAAACAAGACAACAACGGCTAATCTTCTCACCGGTAACACTCCATTATGTAACAACAAAAAAAAGGCGTCCGCATTAACGGACGCCTAATGAAAAAGTAAATCGATTACTTAAACGAAAGCTTAACCGTAACTATATGGTTCGGGTTTGGGAACTCTTTAACCTGACGGAAAGCATAATCAACAACAACACCAATCTCATCAGTTAGATGATAGTTGATGCCGGCTCCCAGATTAACACCAAAGATGTTATCCTGATTGTTTGCACTCTGTAAAGCGTATCCGCCTCTTACAAAGAACATATTCTGGAATCCATACTCAACACCAAATTTGAACTGATCTTCAAATGCGTTGTTATTTGTGAATGTACCACCCAAGAGCAGTTTATTCTGTTTGTCGAAATCAAACTTGTATGCAAGACTTAATTCAAAATAACTCGGGATCTGGAATGGTTCTGTAACTGCCTGGTAATTACCGGTAGTGGAACCAGGAACAGCGCCCGGAACGTTTGTTTTGAATTGAAGATCCTGCCCTGAATACTGCATGTTAGTTCCAATGTTCTTAACTGCAGCTCCTATGGTCAAGTTTTGATCAAACCTGTACTGAACACCAAAGTCGAGAGCGAACCCTGTAGCATTGGTATTCATGATGGTTTCAGAGATTACTTTGGCGTTGAAACCAATGGAAACTCTGTCTGTAATTATCTTCGAATAGGTAAGTCCTGCTACCAAAAATCCGGGCGAATAGGTTGTACCATCTCCATCAGGATTTGTAACGGTAGTGATAGGAATATCACCAAAGTTCATCGATTTGAATGACAAAGCGACAGATCCGAAATCTCCAAGGCTGGTTCCCGCAGCAAAGTAAGAGATGTGAATATCAGCTATATACGACATAAAGCTGAACATCGCTTCGGTTTTCCTGTCAACATCCAATCCCGCAGGATTGTAAAATATTGATTCCATACCGGTAACATTCGAAACAAACGCACCTCCGGTAGCTATGCCGCGCGCACCCACAGGGATTAACAACTGGTCTGCACCGGTTGTGCCCTTACGGGAGATATCACCTGCATAACTTGGCAGTACGAAGGCGAGTATTAGCAGCAATGATAAGTATCTTTTCATATAAAGTAACTCCTAATTTCTGATTCCAAGTCCGGCGGCAGCTCTCACCACCGCCGGCTTTGTTTTAGAACCTTTGTATCTGCTTTTGCGGCATAATTATTGCGAATTTCAGTATTTTCTCACCAAATTCGGGTGATTTTACGATGGCAAGGTACATACCTGATGCTACTCTGAGTCCTTCCTCGTTTTCCAAATCCCATCTTAAAAATGGAGATGTTGGAGAGGATTTGTCTTCGATGCCCAATGTACGAACCAGCATACCTGATAATGAGAATATCTTCACCGTTACATCATTTGGAAGATTGGTGAAAGTAACATACGGATTGTCAGGTGTGTTACCACTGTAGCTTGACTGTGGGTTGTATGCAAACAACGGGTTTGGATAAACATTCACTTTATCAAAGAGAGCTCTCTTCTGATCTGTTGTAAGATCACCACCCTTTTGGGTGTTGAAAGTGAAGATATCGTTTACATACGGATATGTACCTAATGGCATTTTCAAAGTGTCGCCTGCTGCATAAAATACAGCCGGATCCATCTTCTGAAGACCTACTACATACATACCTGCCAGCCATGGTGAACTTGCAATGCTCTTAAATGCTGCGTCATAGATGGTTGGATCTGCTGCTGCAGGAACAGTAAAGCCCTTAACAACATCAGCCCAAACATTGGTACCTGTACCAAAATCACCACCGGTAAGCTGTTTTTGGCTTCCTGTTGGGTCATAAGGCATGTCAAATACAACAATGTATTCGCCACTCATTCTGATTGAATCTCCCGGGTCCCATTGACCATCAGGATTACCTTTCAAGAATGTACCGGATGCATCACCTGCTATTCTGGTTGATATTTCAATAAAACCTACAGCAAGTTGTCTCGACTCACCATATTTTTCATCAACAACCCAGGCAGTAAATGGCACATCTACAAAGCCTTCACCTAATTTGCCAACGGGTCCTTTACCAACTGTATCGGTTACACCCGCAGCATAAGTGAAATTGGAGTTTCTCTGGAATGCCGATCCGGTAAATCCTTGCAGATATCTGTAAGCTTTTCCGGAATTAGGAGCAAACCTCAACTGAACATTACGCATTTTGTCAGAGCTAATGAAGGTCGAATATGGCCTTGCAACATTCTTTGGTAATGTGATTTGTTCAGCTGTTGGAATATCACCACCGGTGTACCATACACCTGTGAATGAAGTTGTCTTGGCAAATGGACGATACCATCTTGTTCCCGAATAGGTTGGTGTTCCAAGTGAAGCCACTGTTGGCGAAACTTTTAACAAGAAACCGTCGGTTACTTTGCCTGCAACTATTGATAATGTTGTGTCAAACTTGGTCATTGAATCAGCAAGCACAACATTTGTAGTTTTGTTCGTCAATCTGTAAAATACAGAATATGGATTTTTTACAACCGTATTTTTGAAGAACTCAACATTGTAAGTGTCGCCTGTCAATTTTTTATTATCTACAACAACATATTGAACTTTACCTGATGAAGGACCCTGAGCTGCCTGAGCAGTTGAGCCTTCAGAGGCAGGGACATACATGCTTTCACCGTATAATATCGGGAAGAGTGCAGTCTCGTATTCTTCGAGTGAACCAACACGGGCAATATAATCTCCTCCGGGACCATAAACAATTGATTTGTTCTGATCGTATGGAGCTTTAAGGAATATTGCTGCATGGTTCAATGCATATGTTGTGATTGTAAAATAATATGTTTGACCTTTAACTAAAGGATCCTGGTTGAATGGATTTGCGGTAATCTTTATGCGGAGTCTTCCGGTGGAAGGATCGGCATAGAGTGCAGAATCGATACGGAATTCGCCAAGCGGATCCGCAATTGCGAGTTCCTGATTACCGTTACCAAACAATGTATAGATACTCTGAATCGAATCACTAAGTGTATAATTCGCAACAATTTTTGAATTTTCAACACCTGAAATGATCGCTTCTTTTGAATTGGTTCTGTATGCAGTGATGTAGAAGCCTTTTACTCTTCTGTCAATGTTGAGAACTGTATCTACAGCGCGATATTTGAACTGTTCATATGTATCGAAATCGATATCAATGTATCCCGTTCCCGATGTAGTAGTACCAGTCTGCAAGGTTGGCCTTACAGGTGGTGGTGGAGGTGGTGAAGGGAAATTTGAATCAAAAAGTAACTGAGCAATCTCTGAATACTGTCTTGCAACAGTAATTGAGTTCTTTGCATCTGTTCCTTTTCCGAGTACATAAGCAGCCACGATATCAACTGGAACACCTTTCATAAGTTTGAAAGGACCAGTGTTCGACATCTGTCTCTGATCTACAGCAGTGTTATTAATCCAGCCCACATTGGTAACTGCGTTACCGGAGTATGAGAATCTTGGATCAACAGTTGCACAATCAACACCGCCACGAACTTCACCAAATGCCCATGTACAAGGATCAAGAGGATCTCCAAGACGGTTTTTTCCGAGCATGTAGTTTCTTGCTTCTTGTCTGGTGTTTGGATCACCGTGAGTTGGATGACTTTGCATATAATGTACAAATGAAGACAATCCTAAATTGGTTGCTCCGGGGAATGATTCAATACCACGCACCTGACCGCCTACGTAGTGAGCTGTGTCAATTGCGATATCGATACCATCATCCCATACTCCATTTGCGTTAACATCCGTAAATGTTACACCCGGAATATAAGATTTTGGTCCCTGGAAGAAGTCGATAAGGAATGTCGGAGGTGCTGCCCCATATTGTGGGTCATCACCATCATTATATACATATCCTGCATTTAAAGTGGTATCACAACCAACAAGATCATCATTGGCATCGCCAAGATCAGGATCTGCCCAAACACCAAAGTAAACTGAATCGATAACATCTGCTACTGTACCGGTATTCAAAAGAGAATAACGGAGGAACATCATGTTACCTACAAAGCTTTTGGTATTAAAAGCAAAAACTGTTTGTCTGATCTCGATTCCCTGAGGAGAAACATCATTGAATCTTCTCAAAGCAGGATCGGTACCATCATTATAAACACACCATGCTGTTTCGTCACCGATAAGGTCAGGTCTGTCTTCTGTGTTGTCCCATTTGCCGTTTCCATTTTTGTCGATAGGATCGTAAATACCATCACCATCGCCATCATAGAAATAAGCACCGAGTTTTACAGCATCTCTCCACTCATCCCATGCTGCTGCGAAATCACCTTCCGATGCTCTCAGTACATAAAGTTGAGCTTTTGAGTCGTTTCTACCACCTGCTACGGTACCGGGTACATAATCCGCAATACGGGAAGCCGAGGCAACCGCATTCGACCAAAGTGTACCATTGGTAACGCCGCTAAGGAAAAAACCACCTGAAAAGAGAAACACTACATTGGCGAATTTACCGCCGGATGTAACGCCGCCTGTTTCAGGATCAAAAACCCCAACATCACCCATTACACCGGTACGGTTCATAGGGATGTTAAGATTGTTAATAAACATTCTGTAGGAGTCGCCGGCCTTCAGTTGGACAGAATTATTACTTCCGCCCTTTCCTCCGCCTTTGCCTCCATTGTCATTCCCTCTAAATCCAAATGAGAGCAATCCCACTGAAAGGACAAAAAGGATGACTAATTCTTTAAAGTATATTTTTTTATTCATATTCCAAGTTCCCAATCTTATTTACCGGATTGACTTGTAAAGTTAACTTTGAAACCGAGCTTTATTAGTCTTGGTATTCCAAAGTTATTAGGATTTCTTTCAAATGCACGGTAATCTGATTTGTAGATCTCCGGGTTTGGTGTCGATGCAGCAGTTCTCTGTCCTTCAAGTGTTGTGATCCATCCAGTTGTGTAAGGATCGCCTGATGACTGATAAACTGTTACAGGATTGTCTGAATCCAGCAAATTCTCTACCCATAGATATGGAGTAATGATGAAATTGCTGATCCTGAATGCTTTTTCAAGTCTGAGATCAACTCTGAAATTTCCCGGTCCGTAAGCTGAGTTTACATAACCTTTCGTATTTCCATAGTTTGAAGTACCAACTAAAAGGTTCTGTGATTCGAGTGGAGTATAAGGTCTGCCACTGTTGAATCTAAGAAGAAGGTTAGCCGAGAGATTCTCGAGGAAACCAAGCTGTCCTTGTGGTACAAAGAAATCGACATTGATAACACCGGTATGTCTCTGATCGAAATCGAGCGGAGCTATTACCTTGGGAATTTCGCCATTAACATTTCTAAATGCAGCTGTAAACGATGAACCTGTTGAAGATCCTGTTCCTTCAGCGATTGAATAGGTATAGTTCATTGAAAATGAGAAATAGCTGATTCTCGATATATCCAACGATAATGCAAGACCTTTGATAGTTCCAAAGTCTGTATTAGTCGGGGTAATATATCTTAAAAGCTCGCCACCTTCAGATCTTCTGAAAAATACTGTAGCTGAGTTAACAAGTCCTTCAGTGTTTTTGTAGAATGCAGTAAGATTTACCGCAGCCATATCGCTAACTACATGACGGAAACCAATTTCATACTGTGTTGTAATTTCACTCTGAACGTGACCATTGTTTACACCAAGATTGTTATCAGTTACAAGTGAACTGAGATCAATCATAGTAGTATAAATTTGATCAAGTGAAGGTTGCTGAATAAATCTTCCATACTGAGCGTGGAAAACTGTATTGGCAGTTACAGGGAAACCTAAACCAATTCTTGGTGAAATGTAGATTTCTGCTTCTTTCTTTGTAAAGTCAGGAGCATCAAAAGCATTTGGATCGCCAAAAATATAAGGATAAAGAGGATCTCTAAGAATGTCTGCTTTGGTATCAAAGTAGTCAAATCTTACACCAATATTCAACACCATGTCTGAGAGCTCAAATCTGTCCTGAATGTAAGCATAAGCCAACATAGGAAGTTTTGGTTCGTTTACATCGCCTTTGCTGGTTTTTGTTTTGCCTGTATAATCATAACCGATTGCTGTTGGCTGAAGTCTCTTGTATCTTTCCTCGGTAGGAAGTCCTCTCAAGTTGTCTGATGCCAAACCAATAGGTCCGATTGAATAAAGACGAATAGTGGAATAGTTAAATCCACCACCAGCTTCGAGAAGGTGATTTCCCATCTGAGCGGTAAAATCGAAATCAGCGGTTAATGCAGTAGTATTATTCAAGAAATAACCGTTGTTTACTCTACCTGTTTCAGAGAAGATACCATACTCATCAAAATTGATTCTTCCACCATTATATGGAAGAGTAATTCCGATTGCAGCGTTTGCAATACTGTCGCCGTAAGCTTCAACATTATCAAACCAGACACCATCGCCTTGTTCGTTATTGTAAAGCTTGTAGCCAACATTAAGATTCCAGAAAGCATTTTTGCTTACATTCTGAGATAAACGGGCTGAAAGGGAGTAGTTTTCTCTCTTTACAAGCGGGTTATGTTCAGCATTCTGTTTGATATAAGAATGTGTATAAGCATTAAACTCTCTGAAGTTGATGTTTGCACCAACACGGAAAACCCAGCTCTCACCCAGTCTGTGGGTTGATCTACCGGTGAATCTCCAAACACTTGCCGCCGAATTAGGACGGGTATCTGAATCTAAACCAACAGATGGAACCTCAAGAGTGATTGCGCTTGGATCCTGGTCTTTGAACCAGCCCCTCTCAGCAGAGAGGAAGAATGTGTGGTCGCCGTTACCGGGGAGGTAAGGTCCACCAAGGGTGGCAGTGTACAGGTTATAGCCATATTTATCAGTAAATGATGATGTAAGAACATCAGCAAAAAATGTGTAAAATGGATTACCCGACTTTGTTGTAACATTCACGATACCGGACTGTGCCTGTCCATATTTGGCTTCATAGCCGCCTATCTGGAAGGATATCTGTTCGATAGCCGCGTTACTTACTTGTGAATAGTTGGCACCCGAGTAAAGATCGTTTTGAGGAACACCGTCAACGATATAGAGAACTTCGCCGCCTCTACCACCTCTGACGTTAAGTGATGCATTACCTGATGCTCCACCGGAGCCTTCAGTAACCACCACACCGGCGTTTAGACCGGCTATGTTCTCAACACCCTTTACAGGGAGCTTCTGAATTTCTTCAGCGTCGTAAACTTTTGTTGTGTTTGTTGACTTTTCTTCAAAGAATTTTTTATCAACAATTACAACTTCATCAAGTGTTACACCCGATGCAAGTTCGACATTAAGTTCTTCAGTTATACCGGCTACAATTCTTATTCCTTGGAATACTTTTGTGCCGTATCCTACATAAGATACTTCGACATCGTATGTGCCGGGGCTAATGTTAAGTACAAAATACAGACCATTTGCGTCCGAGGCAGCACCGAGTTTGGTACCAATAATTTTAACGTTTGCTCCGATTATGGCTTCTCTTGATTTCGAATCTACAACCTTACCGGTGAGTTTACCGACACCGGACTGTGCCGAGCCGGAAACCGTTAAGATTGTTACGAATAGAAGTCCGGTTAAGAGCTCTCTCAAAATCTTCATCCCTACTCCTCCAAAGATGTTGGATGATGTGATTTGCAAAAAATTGTGCAGCTTTGTTGTTTATTTAAACGGCGAACCCCACTTCTCAGCAGGGTTCACCTAATACTTCATTACTTGAATGACCTCGGTCAGTAATTACTTGAGGAGAACCATTTTTTTGGTTTCAACAAAATTACCGGCGGTAAGTTTGTAAACATAGGTTCCTGAAGCAAGTTTTGCAGCGTCAAAGTTCACATTGTATGAACCCTGATCTTTTACTTCGTTAACCAATGATGCAACTTCTCTTCCGAGCATGTCATACACTTTAAGTGTTACATTAGATCTCTGAGCAACTGTGAAGTTGATTGAGGTTGTTGGGTTGAATGGATTTGGGTAGTTCTGTGAAAGAACAAATCCAGTCGGAGCAACTTCATCTTCAACACCTGTTGCGGTGAATGTGTATCCACCAGCATAGATTACTGATGGCTGTGTATCAAGTGCTTCACCGTTAGGGAAGTAACCTGTGTACCCAGCGGGGTACTGATAGAATACATACGCAGTGTATGAACCATTGGTGTTTGTACGAACATAAGGAGCCATGTGGTGTGAATTTTCATTCATACCTTCAGTGTCTGTAAGATTTACAGGAGCTGACCATTCGCCACCGGAAACACTTCTATATGATGCATAGATATCAACAAGACTGTCGGTAAGTGAACGAGGCATGTTCCAGGTTACAACCATAACGCTTTTATCTTTGTCAAAAGCGAGGTAGCTGTTTGGACCCATTTGACCTAAAGCAGGACCGTCAAGTTTTGTGTAGGAGCTGTCGCCAATTCCTTCATAAATTACTTTTCCATCCCAGCCATTGGCTGTTTCGAAAAGTTCAACTACGGCATTAACTCCGCCTTCAGTACTGGTAGTATCTGTAAGCTGAGTAACAATGTGTACATAACCATTAGCATCAACATTGATGTCACCCTGGTATGAAACAAATCCGTCAAACTTTACATAATCATAAAGTCTGTCGTATTTTGAAAGAGCAGGGATGTTTCTGAAATCAACTGCATTAAAGGTTGACCATGTAGCACCGTTGTCTGTTGATTTTGAGTAACCTGGGGTCCAACCTGAAACGATTGGAGTCTGGATTGGGAATGTTCCCAAAACACCATAATAGAGGACACCATTATTAGCGGCACCGCCCATTGTAATGCTTCCACCATCTTCAAAAGCAGCACTTTCCCATTGTGGAGGGGTTAAGCTGTCAATTGCTTGAAAATCAGTGGTTTTCCAAAGTTTAAGTGATGCATCACCAGTGTTGTCTGATGCCCATACAATTAAATTGGTATTATCGCTGGCAAATACAGGAACCTGTGAAGAATAAAGACGAGGTGCAACACCTGCATCAATAACAGCTACTGTGCTTCCTGCACCGATTGATTCATCAGCACCTGCGCCAACTCCACCAAATGCACCGCCAACGAGTTCAGGCCATGCAAATCCAAGCAAGCTTGAGGTAAGGGCACTGCCTTTGGTTGGGTTGTTGAATGTCATGGAAGGATATCTTGCAGCCTGTGCAACACTACCATTGACCGGTGGTGTAACTCTTGTCCATGTAGCACCATCATCGGTTGAGTAGTTATAGAAAACCTGACCGGTTGTTCCGTAACTTGCTTTACCTCTGTGGAACAGCATAACAGCGTTTGTCCAGGGATCAAAAGCCATTGGATTTAACGCGCCGATGGCAGGGCCATAGCAGTTACCCATTGTGTCTGCAGCTACCCATGTGAGTGCAGATGGACCATATGTAGGTACGCCGCCGGTTAATGGAAGTGCAACTGTTATTTCAGTTACAGGTTCGATTTTAACCGGAGCTTTTTTACCTAATTCTCTCTTATCTTGGGCTTGAAGAGACATTACCAAGGTAACGCTGGCAAGCAAAAAGAGTGTTCTTTTAAGCATAGGATACTCCTATTTATTGATTGGTTTTGGATTGTTATTTAGAAAATTAAGCGAAAAACATAAAATATTAACTCTATATTACTCACTTTTTACCACATTGTCAAGAAAATTTAATGAAAAGCACTTTTTTTTTTGTACAAATCATCACTGTTTTCCACCAATTATGGCCATTTTTTAATAACCTGTGTATTTATCCTTTTTGGTTCCACTCAAAATCAGCAAAAAACTAATTTTAGAGACATGGAAATTATTTAATAATTCTATTTCAAACAACAACTAAATTCAAAAATTTAACAAAAATTTAATATTTTTTTGTTTTTCTTGTTGTTCAACTGCGAAATACGAATATTTTACTGTTATTGAAAGGTAATTAGATGTACGGGGTTATTTTTTGTACTATCACTTGTTTCTGAACTGCGCCTATAATTGTATCCACTACCTGACCGTTTTTAAAAAGCAGAAGAGTCGGAATACTTCTTACTCCAAATTTAACTGCTGTCTCCGGATTTTCATCAACATCAAGTTTTCCAATTTTTACTTTTCCGTCATATTCACCGGCAAGCTGTTCAACTATTGGAGCTATCGCACGGCAAGGGCCACACCATACTGCCCAAAAATCGATCAGCACGGGTAAATTGGAGTTGGTTACTTCTTCTGTAAAATTTTGATCTGTTATTGTTACAGGTTTCATTTTATTCCTTCTGGTTTAAATAGTTTCGCTGTTTTGTCCTACATAACTTACAATGTCTTCTCCACCATCAACATTTATCACACCACCACTTACCCATCCGGCATCTTCTTTACAAAGAAGTGCTATCACTCTCGCAACATCCTCAGGGACGGTAAGTCTGAATCCCGGGTTTTTCCTTCTTGCCACTTCAAGCATCGGTACACTTCCCGGAATTTTTCGTAACGCGGGGGTATCTGTAACACCCGCCATTATCGCATTGGCGGTAATTCCAAATTTTCCAAGTTCGCTTGCCAACTGCCGGATGTGAGATTCCAAAGCAGCCTTCGCGGCTGATACTGCTCCATATGATGGAATTATTGAGTGACCACCGGAACTTGTCATTCCAAATATCCTGCCACCTTTTGCCAATAATCCTGATTGGAACAGATCCTGAACCCAATAGACAATAGAATGCGCCATTACATCAAGAGTCATCTCCATCTGAGCTTTGCTCATACATTTATCATCCGCGATTGGAATAAATGGAAGAAGGGTTCCAAATGCAAGGGAATGCATTACAACTTTAATTTTTGGTTGAGACTCTTCACTTAGCAGACTATCTATGATCTCTTTCCGTTTTTTTTCATCTGCAGCGTTCATATTGAAAAATTTGGCTTCTACCCCAAACCCTTCGATTTTCTCAATTATCGTGTTAACCAGAGGCATATTGACCGCCCTGTCAAGATGAACTCCGATTATATTATATCCGTCTTCAGCAAGTTTTATAGCTGTTGCCGCACCAAATCCTGATGAAGCCCCAAGAATCAGCGCATAATACTTTGCTTTGGAACCATTACTCATAGATGTAACCTTTATTGTAGATTTTGTTAAAAGTAGAGTTGCAATAATACAAAATTAGTTTTATATCTTAAAGCTATTAATGGATGTCCACATGGTCGTTTATCTGTCGATTACAATATTATCCACACCCACAATTTCGCCTATTCTGCCCAACAACTCGCGGTTTATTTTCATTTTTATCATGGTACTCCTGAATATCCTTGGTTTGATCCCCGCTTCTGTATTTTGCAAATATTCAAAAAATATCTCAACATTTCCCGGATTTTTTTCAGAGAGTTCATAAATTTTTACAAGATCGTCGAGTGTCATTTTTCGCGGATCAAGTGTAATCTTGATTCTTTTGGTGAATTTTTCAGCAATCTGATCAATCGGCATGGCAGATTCTACAAGTATTTTCACTGAATCTCCATTAAGTTCTGCTTTTCCTGTTAAATATAATACCGCACCATCAGTAATCATGTTGATATGTCTTTCATAAGCTTTTGCCCACATGGTACACTCGAACATGCCGTTAAATCCATTCACAGTAAATGTTGCAAATACATGACCATTTCCGCCAATTTTTGTCTCCAACTCATTGATCACCCCACAAACACCAACTAATTTTTGGTCGATGGTCTCATAATTATCCACAGATGAAGTGAATGAAAACGCTCTCTCCTCAAGCTCGTAGGCCTCCATCGGATGATTTGAGATATAAAATCCGGTAACAATCAATTCATTCCTGAACCTTTCATCATCATTCCAGTCATCTATTTGCGGAAGTTGTGGTTCAATAATCGTTTCCTGTAGTACCTCAGCCCCAAAAAGACTTGCAGAATCGTCATCATTTAATTCTCTCACATTCTGTCCAAATGAGATAATGTCGGGAATCGTTTCAAAAATCGCTCTTCTGTTGGAATTGATTGAATCAAACGCCCCTGCCATTACAAGCCCCTCCATTGCTCTTTTGTTCACCAAACGCAAATCAACAAGGGAAGCAAATTCAAATACACTTTTAAAATCTCTTCCAAGTTTTTTTCGGGCTTCGATAATACTGTCAACTGCCGTTTCCCCCACATTTTTGATCGCTGTGAGCCCAAATCTAATTTTTTTAGCCTTTACCGTAAAAAACTTGCCCGGCATGTTAACATCGGGAGATAAAACTTCAATACCAAGCTTTCTACAATTTTCGAGGAAAAGAGTTACTTTTTCCTGTCTGCCAAACTCGTGCGTCATGTTGGCAGCAAGAAATTCCTCTGTGAAATGTGCTTTCAGATAAGCAGTTTGGTATGCCAGGTATGAGTAGGCAACGGCGTGACTTTTATTAAAACCATAGTTTGCAAACTTATCGATAAGGTCAAAAATCTCACCTCCGGTTTTTTCCGGGATATCGTGCGCCAGTGCCGCACTTACAAATATCTCCCTCTGTTTTTTCATCCCCTCAACATCTTTTTTACCCATTGCCCTGCGAAGCAAATCCGCATCAGCAAGTGATAAACCCGCCAACTGATTCGCTATTCTGATTACCTGCTCCTGATATACAATAATGCCGTAAGTCTCTTTTAGGATGGGTTCAAGTTTGGGATGAAGATAGGTGACTTGTTGCCGACCATACTTCCTGTCGATGAAGTCATCGATGAATTCCATTGGTCCCGGACGGTAAAGCGCATTCATCGCCGCAAGATCTTTTACTGAATGTGGTTTCAACCGCTTGAGGTGTTTCCTCATAGGAACGGACTCAAACTGAAATATCCCGGTTGTGTTACCATCTGAAAAAATGTCATATGTTGCAGGATCGTCAAACGGGATGGCATCAATGTCTTCTACCCATTCTTCTTTGGGCCTTGTAGTTTTAACCATCGCAAGTGTGTCTTCAATAATAGAAAGAGTCCGCAAGCCAAGAAAGTCCATTTTTAACAGACCTGCTGCCTCAAGCTCTTTCATATTATATTGCGATACAACCTCCATAGTTGAAGTGTCAACCACAGCCAGCGGAACATAATCACTAACATCACCGGGAGCAATCACAACTCCCGCAGCATGTTTTGATGAGTTACGGTTCATCCCCTCAAGGGTTTTTGCATATTTAAACATCTCAGCCACCCTTGGGTCTGCCGGCTTCTGATACTCACGCAATTCCGGCACTTCTTCAAGTGCCTTCTCGATACTGTAAACTTTCCCAAATATTGATGGGATGAACTTGGTGATTCTGTTTACTTCCTGAAGCGGTACTCCAACAACCCTGCCCACATCCTTTATCGCAGCTTTTGAAGCAAGTGTGGAAAATGTGATGATCTGTGAGACCGACTCCGACCCGTATTTCCGCTTTACATAATCAATCACTGCCCCTCTTTTTTCATCAGCAAAATCAACATCAATATCGGGCATCGATTTTCTGGCGGGATTTAAAAAACGCTCAAAAAGAAGATCATAGTCGAGAGGATTAATTTTGGTAATCCCGAGCACAAAAGCAATGAGTGACCCTGCGGCAGAACCTCTTCCCGGTCCCACAGCAACCCCCATTTGTTTGGCTGCGCTGATAAAATCCTGAACTATAAGGAAATACCCGGCAAAACCCATCGATTTGATCGTTTTTAGCTCGTATTCAAATCGCTCTTTTAATTCAGTGGATTTTTCTCCCGGAAATATCTCGTCAAATTTTTGCCTCGACAAATATTCAAAATAACCATCTAATGTCTGATCGGGTGATTCTTCAGGAATGGGGAACTTGGGGAAAAAATATTCTTTGCTGTCAAGCGAGACATTACATTTGTCAGCGATTTCAAGTGTATTTGTAATCGAATCGGGATGTTCTTTAAATAGATCAAGCATCTCCTCTTGCGATTTAAAGTAAATCTGATCGGTGCCATATCTTAAATTTCGATAATCACCATCCCCCCCTTTTTCCGAGAGTTTTAACAATACATTATGGGCAATTGCATCTTCCTGTTTGATGTAATGACAGTCGTTTGTCGCAACTAATTTGATCCCAAGTTCTTTTGACAGTTTTGGCATTCCTTCAAGAATAAACCGGTCGTCTGCCATTTTATGGTCCTGGATTTCAAGATAAAAATCATCACGAAAAATTTCCTGATACTGCATCGCCACTTCCCTGGCTTTTGCATAATTTCTTTGTCTGAGATAAACAGAAACCACACCACCAATGCAAGCAGATGTACATATCAACCCCTCCGAATACTCACGCAATAACTCCAGATCAATTCGGGGTTTATAATAATATCCCTCAAGAAAACCCCTGGACGAAAGTTTAATCAGATTCTTAAAACCCTGATTGTTTTTTGCAAGAAGTATAAGATGGTGATAAACTTTTTTGCGGTTACCTGAGATGGGATCAATTTCAGCGGCTTTGTCAAACCGGCTTTTATTCTCTATTGTAATGTAAGCTTCCATCCCGAGGATTGGTTTTATACCTGCGTTCCTGGCAGTTTTATAAAACTCAGGAATACCATAAAGAACACCATGGTCTGTCAGTGCGACGGCATGCATATTCTGATCAACAGCAGCCTTCACCAGGGTTTTTACCGTGCAGGCTGCATCTTGTAAGCTATAATGTGTGTGATTGTGCAAATGTACAAATTTACCCATAAGGGTTTAACTCATCTCTAAATGAAAATTTTTTTTGATATGTGAAGTGTTACTTCATTTTAACGATAATAATTCGCTTTTGACAAGGATTTCTTCACGACTGAATGTAGCTCCGACAAGAATAATTTTCTTCCCTGATTTAAGATATTTTTCATAATATCTCTTTCTCATTATTTGATTTATTGCCAGGCCGGGATCGCTTTTAAACTTGAATTCAAGCAGGTAAATCTTATCACTGAATTCAATCACACCATCAATTCTGCCAATATTCGTATTTACTTCTGTCTCCATACGGATCCCTGACATATACATCATCATTATGAACAAAGAGTGAAAATATTTTTCTTCATCCATGTATAAATTTGATGGAATCTGAGCGAACATCGATTTTAGGGTTGTTATAAATCCTTCAATGTCTTCTTTATCCAAATAATAGACAATATCAAATGAATCTTTGTTAATATCCCCGGACTTCTGTCCTGTCAAATTGGCAAACAAGAGGGTATAAAGAGAATTTTGAACTTCATAATTTGGTACCCTTAGCTTAAACTTCTCCATACCATACATTACGACAACTTCATCTATTGTAAGGTAACCTGTTTGGAACAGAATACTTTTTATATCAATGTTTTGCAATTCTTCAGAATTTAACACTACTGAGGATATCTCAAGATTATCAAAAGTATTTAAATCGTATTTCTCTCTTTTTATTAGTTTTAACAGATAATCAGGTGTCCCGGTCTCAAACCAATAATTTCTAAATCGTGATAAACTGAAAAAACTCAGAATGGCATATGGGTTATAAAGCCTGGTTTTGCCGTCCCATGAGTAACCGTTATACCATTGTTTAATCCGCTCGGTAAGTTCATGCATCGGGAGACCGGTCTTTTCGATACTCCTTTTAAAATACTCCCCAAAATTTGAATCAAGTTCCTCCTGTGTATAACCACAGATCCCCGCATACTCTTCATCCAATGTTATGTCTGATATCTGGTTTAACCCCGAGAAAACTGAAACCTTTGCAAACTTTGAAACTCCTGTTATAAACATAAACTCGATGTATTCATCGAGAGATTTAATAACCCCATAAAAATTGCGAAGTATCTCCCTGTTTGCTTCTGCTGTTGGTAAATCATCAAGATTATCGACGATCGGCTTATCATATTCATCTATCAGAATAACAACCCTTTTACCCGATTTTTCGGACAAAGCAATTACATACTTTACAAGAAATTCACCTGTTAAATCGGAATTTATTCTCAATCCTTCGGTTTCTGAATCACTTCCAAGAGAATTTAAGAGTGTCCGGACGAACTCTGAGGAATCTGTAGTGGAGAATCTGGAAAAATCGATTCTGATTACCGGATTGTCCCCCAGATTACCCGATTTGCCTGCTGTAAGCCCTTCAAATAGTGCCTTATTGCCATTAAAAAACTCCATCATGGTAGAAATCAAAAGAGATTTTCCAAATCGCCTCGGTCGGGAAAGAAATACATACTTATATGATTGAACAAGTTTCTGCACATACATCGTTTTGTCAATGTAGAGCATCTCTTCTTCAATCAATTGTGAGAAAGTCTGGATTCCGAGAGGTAGTTTTTTCATTTGGACACCGGTAAATTATCGATGTAAATATAACAAATTGCAAATTAAAAGAGGACGGAAATAGATAATCCTTCTAAACCTTTCCTGTTGAGCCGAAACCACCGGCACCTCTGGCTGTATCTGAGAGGGAATTGGCTTCTTCAATTTTTGCTCTGTAAACTTTCCCGAGAATCAACTGGGCGATCCGGTCTCCCCTTTTTATTACAAAATCTTCATCACCAAAGTTGAAAAGAATAACTTTGATTTCGCCTCTGTAATCCTCATCGATCGTTCCGGGGGCATTTAATATCCCAATTCCATTTTTAAATGCCAGTCCACTCCTTGGTCGAACCTGAATTTCGAATCCCTCCGGGATCTCCACTTGAAGATTAGTTGGAATTGCACCATACCCTCCCCGGGGAATCAGGAAATCTTCAGTCAATGCGGCTCTTATGTCCATTCCTGCAGCACCTTCCGTCTGATAGGAGGGCAACGGGATATCTGACATTAATTCATCTATTCTTTTAAACTTTAACACACAACAATTTTCCAACTACTTACTCCTGAATCTTCCTGTAAATCCGGTTATCATATCTTTCATTACTTTTATTTCTCTTAAACTTAAAGCCCCGGTAAAAATTATTGAAACAACAAATCCGAGTGCTATTAGAAGTTTTATAAAAAATGAAACCTCTTGCCCGGAGATAAATGAATAATAAATTATGAATACAACTGTAATCAAACCTAAAATCGAAAATATTTTTCGAAATTCATAATCTATCTCAAACAGTTTTCTCCCATACCAAAAGAAAAAGCCCGAAATTACGACATAACTCCCAAGTGTCGCCAAAGCGGCACCCATGATCCCCATCAAAGGAATTAAAAGGAAGTTTAACCCGACATTTACGACAGCCCCCGCTCCTAACAGGACTGGGATTGGAATGCTTTTCTCCTTGATATAAAATGAAGCGTTGAAATTGACATAAAATCCGTAAAACAGATACCCCAACAGAATTACCGGAATAATATTTCTTCCACCCCAATAAGCCTCACCAAGGAAATGAACACCTCCAAATCCAATTGCCGTTATATCCTCAATGAAAAGTGATAAAAACACCACAATTATACTGCCGGCAATTGTAAAATATGTAAACACTCTCGCAAAAAGTTGCCTCGCATTATCATCTGAGGCGTGTTTAAGGAAAAATGGCTGCCAGGCAAACTGAAACATGCTGACAAACAGCATCATAAATATTCCCAGCTTGTAGTTGGCGTTATAGATACCAAGAGTATCAAGATTTGTTAATCTCTCCACAATTGGTTTGTCTATAACTTGCATTAACATGGCTGCCATCCCCGCAGGAAGAAACGGAAGACCAAACTTTAAAATTCTTTTTAAAAGCGAAAAATCATAATCAGTGGAGAGATTTTCATAGACATACGGCATTAAAGCCAGAAATGAGTATCCGGAAGCTATCAAATTGGAAATAAATACCGCCTCAACCCCCATCTTAAATCCAAGCACCAAAATAAAATTCATCCCTATATTGATCAGAATATTTATTACCCTGATCTTCGAAAAAGTCATCGCCTTGTTCTGAAGTCGCAAGTAGATGAAAGGCAAAACTGTCAGAGCATCCAGGGCAAGAATATTGATTGAGAAAGATATCAAATGTTCATATTTTGCAACCACTGCAGGATCTGCACTTACCGAGATACCCAGCCACGGTTTACTTAAAAAGAGCAAAATTGAAAAAACTGCGGTGGAAAGCAGTATAGTCATATAGGATGTGGTGAAAACCCTCGTTGAACCATTACTCTCCTTCAAAGAACCCATTTTTAGATAGGCTGAATCCATTCCATATATAAATACTATATTGAATATTGCCATGTAGGCATAAAGATTCGCCATCACCCCCATATCGGCAGGATTAAATATATTGCTGTAAAAGGGAACCAATACAAAGTTGAGGAAACGGCCCACAACGGTTGAGATACCGTAAACAACCGTCTCCTTGGAAAGTTGTTTAAGTTTGTCGATCATTCTTTGGGTTTGAGTTTCAAATCGAGGGAAATATCGAGTGCTGTTACCGTATGTGTAAGGGCTCCTATTGAAATATAGTCAACCCCGGTTTCAGCAACTTCCCTCACATTCTCAATAGTTATTCCACCCGAAGCCTCAAGTAAACAATTATTGTTTGTAATCTCAACAGCTTTGATCATGTCTTCAACACAAAAATTGTCGAGCATAATTACATCAACCCCACTCTCAAGTGCTTCATGAAGTTCATCAATATTTTTCACTTCCACTTCAATTTTATATGAAGTCTCATTCTCCTGCTGATGCTCCTTCACTAACTTCACTGCTTTTGAAATTGAACCCGCAGCCTCGATGTGATTGTCTTTTATCAAATACATATCATAAAGTCCGGTTCTGTGATTAAGACATCCACCCGTTTTTACGGCTAATTTGTCGGTTACTCTTAATCCCGGTGCTGTTTTTCTGGTATCCAATATCTTGGCTTTGGTACCAACAACAGCTTTTGCATATTCGGATGCCGCAGTGGCGATTCCCGACATTCTCTGAAGGAAATTTAGTGCTGTTCGCTCTGCTACAAGTATTGAAGCTGCGCTTCCTTCCACCTCGGCTATTATATCCCCTTTTTTTATCGCCGAACCCTCTTCAAAAAAAAGATTAAACACAACCTCTTCATCCACAAGTTCAAAAACCTGCTGAGCTACGGCGACACCCGACAATATTCCATCCGCCTTCGCGAGGAATATCCCGATGGCTGGTCGATTATCGGAAATTATGGCTTCAGTGGTTATGTCACCACTTTTAATGTCCTCTTCCAGAGCCGACTCAATAATCCTGTCAATCTGTTTCAGATTTTATTCCTTAAAATGTTCATCAAACAGTTTGTTAAATAATTCAGGTGACCTTACAGGTCTGCCTGTTTTTGTACTCACAAAAGCGTGCTGGGTATATCCTGAAGCAATCAACCTTTCGCCAACACGGATGTTATACTCAATCTTCAATTTTGCCATCGGTTTTGTGTTTAAAATACTCTCAATCTCGAGCACTTCATCATAAAACGCAGGCGAATGATAACGGATATATGCATCATAAACCGGAAGCAAAAACCCGGATTCTTCAAATTGTTTGTAGGACATCCCAAGTTCTCTTATAAGTTCTGTTCTGCCTACCTCAAAAAACTCAAGATATTTACCGTTGTAAACAAATCGCATCTGATCAGTGTCAGCATATCGAATCCTGACGGTTGTAGTATTCTTTACCACCTGCTAATCCTGGTATGCACCTATTGAAGCAAATTTCTCTATCCGGTTTTCTACCAATCTGTCAGGCTTGATCTTAACAAGATTGGTAAGTTCTTCGAGAAGCACCGACTTAAGTGTATTCGACATCTCCTGATGATCCTTGTGGGCACCACCCATCGGTTCTGGAATAATCCGATCAATCACTTTTAACGGTAGAAGATCCTGAGCAGTCAATTTAAGTGCCTCTGCTGCCTGTTCCTTGTATTCCCAGCTTCTCCATAAAATACTCGAACACGATTCCGGACTGATCACTGAATACCATGCATTTTCGAGCATCAATATCCTGTCGCCTACTCCCATTCCGAGAGCACCACCGCTTGCACCTTCGCCGATGATCACACAAATAATGGGCACTTTCAAACGCGCCATCTCAAGAAGATTTCTTGCTATCGCCTCGGCTTGTCCCCTCTCCTCGGCTTCAAGTCCGGGAAATGCCCCCTGCGTATCAAGCAGGGTTATAACAGGCAAATTAAATTTTTCTGCAAGTTTCATCAAACGAAGAGCTTTTCGGTAACCTTCAGGTCTTGGCATGCCAAAATTTCTGTAAACATTACTTTTGGTATCCCTCCCCTTCTGTTGACCGATCACCATAACTTTAAAATTACCGATTTTTGCAAATCCACCAACAACTGCTTTATCGTCGCCAAAAACACGGTCGCCATGAATTTCAACAAAATTTTCAGTCATATTGTAGATGTAGTCGAGAGTATATGGTCTGTCAGGATGTCTGGCAAGTTGCACTCTCTGCCAACGGGTTAAACTGCGATAGATGTTTTCTTTCAGGTGTTTAACCTTTTCTTCTATCTTCGCTATCTCACCGTCAATTTGTAAACCATCAGAGGCTTTTTTCATCTCATCGAGACGTTCTTCAAGCTCTATGATCGGTTTTTCAAAATCCAAAATTGTTTTTGCCATATCACTGTTCGTTTATTAGTTTGTTAAAAGTTTTACCAATTATTTCCAGATCAAGCCAGATGTTCTGGTTTTTTGCATAAAAAATGTCTGATTTGGTTGAGTCTTCATCCTCATCGATATCGGTTAACCAAAAGCCGGTTAAACCCTTTTTCCCCGTCCAGGTTTCGCCCGGAGCAGCTTCCCGCCGTGGTCCCACAAAACTGTATTCCCCACCAAGCACCAAAGGCACTTTTTTAATAAAACTGTAAAATTTATTTTCCCTCCCCCTTATTAGCCTTCCAATGAAAAGAATTGGAAAAAGAAATAATAAGATAAACAGGGAAAAGAGAATATCAAAGGATTTCTTTATTATCTTGTGAAGTGGTAACACAATGTTATAATTAACTTCAAAAAGCTGAATTTCGTTTAGTATGGAAACTTCCGATTTACTGACCATAAAATCACTTTCGCCACCGGTGATTTGAAATTCCACATTTTCCTTTCTGCATGAAGCAACTATCCCGATTATGGAATTGTAACTCAGTTCTCCGGTTGTGAAAATAACCTCCTGAATCCCCCTCTCTCTAATCACTCTTACGATTGTCTCAAGGCTTCCAACCACTTCAAATCCATCAAGTTTTTCACCAACTTGAACCCGTTTTGAGCCGATTAACCCCACTATCTGTGAGTAGCCCCCTTTTTTCTTCCTAAGCTTATTTGCAAGTCTGAGTGCTTCGTCGCCAGTCCCAACTATTATTGCCCTCTTCCTGAATGACATTTCACCCGAAACCCCGGCTTTAAACCAAAGTTTTGAGAATATCCGCCACCCCCCCAATGTGAAGGGAAGCGTAAAATAAAGAATCAACACAACTCCCCGTGAGAATGCGTAATCCTTAAAAAAGAATGTAAGCGATGTAATTACAAAAAATCCCGCAACCACCGCACCCAAAGTTCTGAGTACTGATAACTTGTCTCGTTTGTAAACACTCAAAACAGCAGAAGTCAATATATGTACCACAACAGGAATTGTATAGATCACAGGAATTCCATAATCGGGGATACCTGTTTCCCAATCGGTATAACCCGAGTATATCTTAACAGCGAGAAACACAGTAAAGTTGTAAAATATTAAATCAGTCAGAACCGAGATTATCACAAGTTTTCTCTTGCCAAAAAACGCAAACATCTCACGGATGGAAATGGCAAGCCTAAGAAACAGCAGAAGAAAAAAAGAACCTGAATAATACTTCTTTACAAAGATGTGCATCGCCTCATAAAACACCTTCACTTCGTTGAGGTTACTGCGCTTTGTACTCTCCCCTTTATAGTGTATTATCTCAGTTGAGTGAACATAATAGACTTTGTATCCCGCTTTATTAACCCGGTAACAAAGATCAAGATCTTCACCATACATAAAAAAGGTTTCATCCAATCCACCAATTTTTTCGTAAACTTCTCTCCTTATCATCATAAACGCACCCGAAATTGCATCAACTGCATAGGTTTTATTCTCATCAAGATAAGTGAGGTTATATCGGGCGAAGAGGGGGCTTTTGGGGAATAGAGTTGACAACCCGGTCACTTTTGTAAATGATGCCCAGGGACCGGGAAATCCGCGCCGACAAGCCAACTGAAGCGTCCCGTCTGTGTTAAGCAGTTTACATCCCGCCATTCCGGCTTCAGGGGTCGCCTCAAAAAAGGAGATCATTTTCTCAAATGTGTCCTCTTTTACAATTGTATCAGGATTGAGAAGTAAAAGGTATTTCCCTTTTGCAATCTTCAATCCCAGATTGTTGGCTTTACTAAACCCTTCGTTCCTGTGGTTCTCGATCAGGTGAACATAAGGATATTTCTGTTTTATTAACTCGATACTCCCGTCGTCGGAAGCATTATCAACAACTATTATTTCTGTTTTTAGGTTTAGGGAAGCACTTTTTATCGATTCCAAAAGGTTCTGGATGAACTCTTTAACATTGTAATTGACAATTATTATCGATAAATCCACTCTGATATTGCCCTAAAGTGAGCCAAAAATGCTTTTAAATCTGAGTTTCCACACCATAAACACCGCCTCTTTTACAATCTTCTTCGACATCTTTGATGATCCCTGAAAACGATCGTAAAATATGATGGGAATCTCAACCACTTTAAATCCTTTTTTCCAGGTTTTAAAATTCATCTCAATCTGGAAAGCATATCCATTGGATTGTATCCTCGTGAGGTCAATCGCCTTTAATACTTCAATCCTGAAACACTTGTAACCACCCGTTGCATCCTTAATCGGAAGTCCGGTGATAACTCTTGTATAAAAACTTGCAAAATAACTCAGAAGCAATCTTTTCATGGGCCAATTTATTACATTTACTCCGGTCAGATAGCGGCTTCCTATTACAAGATCCGCTTCTTGTATTTTTTCGAGAAATTTTGGTACGATCTTCGGATCATGCGAAAAATCAGCATCCATTTCAAATACATAGTCATAACCATGATCAATGGCATATTGAAACCCGGCGCAATAAGCAGTTCCAAGTCCCATTTTTCCTGGTCTTCTCAGGATGTGAATGTGATCGTTTAATTTCGTTTGCTCTTCAACATAATTCCCTGTGCCGTCAGGTGAATTGTCATCAACAACGAGGACATGCAAACCTTCTATTCCCAGTTCGAAAAGGACAGGTAACAGATTTTGTATGTTATCCATCTCATTATATGTAGGCACTATAATTAATGTCTTTTTTTCCATACCACTTTCCGTGTTTCGGGTTTAATCGTAATGTCCTTTTCCAAACAAAACGACGAAAACAGTTCTGAATAAAATTTTAATATCAGTTTTCAACGACATGTTTTCAATGTAGAAGAGATCAAACTGTAGCTTGGTCTTAACATCTTCAACACTTTCATCATACTTGTGTTTTACCTGAGCCCACCCTGTAATTCCGGGACGGACACGAAGCCTTCTTTTATAATAGGGGATCTCTTTAGCGAGTTGTTCCACAAAAAACGGTCGCTCAGGTCTGGGTCCAACCAGACTCATCTCACCCTTAAATACATTCCATATCTGGGGTAGTTCGTCAATTCTGACCCTCCTGATAAATCTTCCTACCCTCGTTATCCGGGGATCGTCTTTTTGCGACCAAACAGGACCGGTTCTTTTTTCTGCATCCTGATACATTGAACGAAACTTGTAAACCTTGAATACTTTCCCGTTTAATCCACTCCTCTCCTGTTTGTAAATCACAGGACCGTCACTCTCGATTTTTATAGCGATTGCTGTCGCTACCGTAATCGGAATAGAAGCAACAAGCATCAAAAAGGAAACTGCTATATCGATAATTCTTTTTGCTGCTCTCTCCCAATCGGTCATAAGTTGCGGGTTGATATCGATCAACGGGAAGCCATACAATTGCACTGTTCTTGCCTGTCCGCTAAGAATCTCATAAAGATCGGGAATGATCTTCAACCTTACATCTTTTGTCTCACACCTTGAAATTATCTCTATCAAAAGATCATCATTTTGCCGGCTTACAGAAAGTATCACTTCCTTAATTTCAAGCCTGTCAATTATCTCCTCAATCTCGTTAACCTTACCAACCACTTCAATATCGTTGTATTTTTTACCAAGATTTTCATCCTTTATGGCAACATAGGCGATAACATCAAGCCCGAGAGCAGGGTGAGAGATGATCTGATCATGTATTTCTTTGGCACGATCGTTATACCCTACAATCAAAGCCTTTTTCCGTCCAATTCCACTTATGATCAACTTTCTCTGAATTGATCTAAGCAAGAGTCTGCCAACAACCGTAAGGGAAACCATCAATCCCCAGTAAATGAAGATCAGAAATCTGTTACCCTTACTCTCTCCTGTTCCCGAATCATCAATAAAAATAGCAAAGAAGAGAATAAATGTCCCCCAAAATGTCGTTTTTACGAGTGTAAATATCTCGTCAAATCTGGAGAGAGCAAACCAGGTTCTGTACATCCCAAAAAAGACAAAAAGTATAAACCAGTAAAAAAAGATCACCAACATCGGAATGAAAAAAACAGGTTCTGTAAATTGCGCAAACATCCCCGATTCGTTCCGGATGAAGAAATAGATCACCCATGCGAAATTTATCGTAATAAAGTCAGTTGCAATTAAAAGGAATTTTTCCTGTTTTTTATTCAATTTTTGTTCTAAATGTCTTCTTTAATTAATGGTTTATCTGATTCAATTTTGTTGAATCCGGTAATATAGCCAAGCCCGGTAAAATAGCCACCCCAAATCGCTTTGAGTGTACTGATTTTATCGGAAGCCCCTTTGACTATTGCAAACGATTTAAGTTTTGTAATCGCCGCTGAATATAATATTACATAAATTTTCTCAAAAAACGAATGATTTCTGAAAATGATGAAGCGGTTTCTTGTAAAATAGTAATGATAGAGTTTAGAATACTGTTCAAACGATTTCCCGGCTCCCGACTGATGATACATTACGGCGGTTGGAGTATATTTTATTGTGAAGTGTTCCCCTACTCTCAAGGAATAATCGAGATCCTCAAAATACATAAAATAAAATTCACTCATAAAACCACACTTTTCAAAAACTTCCCGTTTTATCAGTAAACAAGCGCCCTCAGCATGTGAAATGTATGATTCCTCATTACAGTTTTCAGATGCCAATTTCCCCTTCCCCAATGAAACATTTCCACACCGCCAGAAATTATATCTACTTCCGGCACAATAAATCTTTTCCCTCTCGTCAAGATATAACACTTTTGGAGATACTATCCCGGTTTTTACATCCTTTTCCGCTGTAAGAACCATTTGTGAGATTGTGTTTCCACCAAATTCTGCATCATTATTTACATAAACAACATAATCAGCACCCTGTGCAAGAGCATATCGCGCCCCTGTGTTCATACCACCGGCATATCCCCAATTAAAATCATTCAAAATCACCGTCAGATCCGGAAAGTCCACCTTAAGTCTGCTTCCACTCCCATCAGGAGAATTGTTATCCACAATTACCGGGATAATTGCACTGTAATCTTCTTTCATTAGACTCTCAAGACAATTTTTTGTCTCATCAAATCCATTATAATTTAGAATTACCACAAAAACTTTTTTCAATTCATCAGTTCCCTGTTATTTCGCTCAATTTGGTTCCTCTGCCTGCACCCAGATTGTGATTAAAATAATCACTCAATGCGGCTCGGGCAACCCTGGAAAATGTTCTGTTGATGAATGTCCAAACAATGATCTTTAAACAAATAACACTAAAAAAGTAGAAAGCTGAAACAAACCTGATAATACCCCTGTTCATTTTGTTATTCAGAAGAAATCTGTTTCTTACAGAATAATATAATTTCAAGGGACTCTCTTTTTCGCCCAAAACCTTGTGATAAATTATTGAAGCAGGCTGGTAAAGAAGTTTAAAGCCGGATTTTTTTATTCTGGCGGATAATTCGATATCATCGAGATACATGAAAAAATCTTCATCTTCAAAACCCGTCTTTATTAGATGACTTGTTCTAAACAGTATCATACAGCCTGTAAGGAAATCTGTTTGTGTTACCTCCCTTTGGCTTCTTTCTTCAAAAGGTTTTCCTTTGTCTATATGTATTGCCAATCCACGCCAGTTAATCATTTTACCGTTACCAAACCAAATAGTCTTCCGGTCATGCTCAGCAAGTATTAACCCACCTGCAGCTGCCGCTTCCGAATCAGATTCCATAACTTCAACCAACGCTGTAAGAAAACCGGGTTCAACAATTGTATCATTGTTTAGCACAAGCATATATTTTGGATTATATTTCGATGCCTCATAAAAACCCCTGTTTATCCCCCCCGTGTACCCAAGGTTTTTTTCGGTTACTACCAATTCTAATTCAGGAAACCTCTCCCGAAACACTTCAACGGAATTATCCTGCGAAGCATTATCAATGATTAGAATCTTAAAATTATCGTAATTTGTTTTCTTAAGTGACTCAAGACATTCTACCGTGTCTTTTGCTCCATTATAATTGAGCATTATTATCACGGTAAACGGTTTCGGCATATAATTCTTCGAAATTCTTAATAAATAAACTTTAAATATACTGATTTCCACGAAGTGAGAGTAATCAGGTATTTGTGATATGGGACTGCACTGTTTCGTTTAATTCATGAATAAGTACCATGTAAACGGTAAAAATGAAGCCCGTTTATTATACTAAATGTAGAAAGGGAGGGTACCATATACGGGCTCTAAAATTTAAGTTCGCATTATCAACGGCGATTTATAACGCACACTGTTTAAGGTATTGGCGGGGCATCCACCTTTCTCATTTCGTAGGAGGCAACTTTTCTACCCGGGCGAAGAGCTGACCATTTCATAGTGTTGTCGGAGATAAAGATATTCCAGCATTCGTAAGCTTTTCCTGTTCCACCGGAAATCAGGTCATTGGTGTAGTTCGTTGCCATATAGTTTCCATAGAGGAAATACCTTCCTTCGTTATCCGATTTCCTGATCCACTGGCCCTGGTCATTTCTGAAGTAGTAGTTATATCGGCCGTCGGGGAAGTATTCCCAATAATGGTAGTCGGTGTCAGGATTCCCTCGATCGGTGCTTTTTCCGTACCAGATACCCACAAAATTCTGTGAGATGTCCTCCGTAACCCGTTTGCAAGTGTATATTGACTGATCAGGGTATGAAACACTGTCAATCAGGAATTCGGTATTAGTATAGCGCAGCGTGAAAGCGTCGAGTTGCAGAATCTTGAATTTCATATCAAATCTCTGCCCAAATGTATCCCATCCCTTCACGATAATGAGATCGCCATCGATGTGGAATGTATAGTTATTGTTCTCGATCCAACTTTTATTGTTGTCATCGAGAGTAAATCCGGTGGCGTAGATTTGTACACTGTCGCGTTGAAATTCCATGTAGAAACCCATATCTGTCTCAACTTCAGAGTCGTTCACATGTGTATTGATCCACTTCCCAAGAGCGATAGTTTTGTAACTATCCTGTGGAGCAACTGGATTTTCGTTTGAAGTGCAAGCGGAGAAAAAGAATACCGGCGTGAGGGTAAGAAACAGGGTGAAAAATGTAATTATTTTACGCATTGGAAAAGATTCCTTTACTATCCTAAAAAAAAGAAATTGCAAATGAAACTTAAAAGATATTTTTAAACCTGTTGTAAAACCGGTTACAAATTTGAATTTGACTCTGAATCAACCCTATTGCCCATAGGAATAAAAAATGGCAAAAGATTAAAATGTTTAATTTGGATAAAAAAAAGCTGCCCCTCACGAGACAGCCTGAATAAATTAAATGTTGATCTTGCATCCCAACCCCCGATTGAAATCGGAGGCTATTGGTTTTGTAAGCAACTCTGATTCTTCGCTACTTCAAAAGTAATGATTTCATAGTCTTGGAGTAATGCGTAGTACTTTCTAACGATTGTGCACTCAAACGGAAAATATAAACACCCGATGAGAGTTTTGTTCCGTTGAATCTTTTTTCGAACACTCCCTTTTCCATTTCACCTGTAACCAGTTCTGCTACTTTCTGTCCGGCAATATTATAAACATCAAGTGTCACATTACTTTTCTCTTTGAGAGAAAATTTTATAACAGTCTCAGGGTTGAATGGATTGGGATAGTTGTTGTAGAGATTGTAATCATACTCGACAGTAACTACACCCTCACTATTTGCTTTACCCAAACCTTGATTTATTGAACCAATCCTTGCGGTCATTGTATCCGATAACAACAAGTTTAAATCATTGAGCAGATGCGACTCGGGGAAATCAGTCTCCAATTTTAGTCTGCTTATTTTAGCACCTTTTCTATCACCTTGTACTATCATCTGATACACCGCTTTTTTGTAGAGTGCTTGCTCTGCAGGCAACTTCTTTGCATATTCACTTGCGACTGAATCGAGAAATACTATTGGATTTTCTTCGAAGATGGCATTTTGAACCTGAAGCAATCCTTTTGCAATTGTGCCTTTCCGAGTGTTGTTTCCATGTTTTAGAAATGCCTTGAAATCAGCTATTTCTTCCCCATTGAATGTTCTTTTAAACAGTCTTAACGCAAGAGGAACAAGTTCATCATCTGAATTATTTTCCAGAATATCTATACAGAGAACTCGAGCCAATTTCGGTTTTCCGGATTTAATTAAACCACGAATAATACCAATCTTCTCTTTTACAGTGCCACCTTCTCCATTTGCAAATTTGCCTGTGTTTGCTTTTTGGTCGGAGTCATCTCCCACAAGTGGATTGTCAGAACCCTCTAAGAGTCTCGGGTCTGTGTAGATAACACTTCTCATATCCCAGTCGAGCTTTGGATTCTGATCATCATACCAATAATTATGTTGTGCCCACACTTCTGACCAGGCTAATGCCTGTATGTCAGTTTCAATGTTATGAAAGAGATTGTTAATGCCTTGAAACTCCTCCGAATCCTTGTAGTAACCAAAGCTCACATTTGATGCATAACTATAGAGCCCGACTGTGTTATCATTCAGTGTATCAAAAGCATAAGTCTGGACCCCCTCGTAATCACCCGCAAAAACAAGTCCCTCAGAAATTCTCAATCCGATGTCACTACCACTAATCCTTGAATTTTTGATTTCAAGATTTGCATTATCAAGTGTAACGCCTCTTGCATCGCAATTCAGGACTTTTACATTATCAAGGTAAACAGAACCTATTGGTCTTGACTGTACCGCAACCCCAAACCAGCAGTTTTCAATAGTTGTATTTGATATACTCAACGAAGCCGGGTTCCATGCTGAAATCCCTGCACTTCCGTTACTAATTATAGCATTATTTATAAAAACATTTGCACCACCGGCAATTATTCCATTTCCTGCTGTCCAGTTGCGAGCCACAAAATCAAGTTTTGCACCGCCCAGGCTGGCTGGTACAATTTGTAAAATCGCTGAACTGACATCTAATCTTGAGGAATTTAGAAATCTCATGTCTGCACCATTGAAGATTTGTAATGTCTTCCCAGGTGTAAAGACAAGATCACTTTTAACATCTACCGAGTGTTTGACTGTTTCACTTTCCAGCAATGTACCTCCGCTGTGCACTACAGGTTCAATCTTCAAGAGGGTTCCCTCACCCGCATCCAAATGAATTGTGAACTGTTGGTTATAGGTTTTGTAATACACCGTGTTGGATTTCAAATTTGTGATTTTATAATTCACATAATCCTTGAATCTTGTGACAAAAAACGAAACTATTCTGTCAGAATTATCATATCCTAACCAATCTTTGTTTTGGTTACATCTTCTGTTCACAAGATAGACAAATCTCTCATCATCAACGGTAGAACTTGCTGATGTTGGTTTCAAAAAATACCCGGATTCAACATAAGTCTCATATGACTCATCGTCAGTTGTACCATTAGAGTGAACCCGCGTTGTGACAACAGTGTTGATGTAATTATCAATCCCAGGAGTTGGGTTATGCCATGAATTAGCATCAATCCATTTGAGCTGAAGTAATTCGGATGCAATCAGATTTGTTGAATTTATAAATGCTTTCACCGCATTGTATTTACTATTTGGGATTTGCAACGCAGCCGGATTCTGTATTTTTCCTGATGATGTTGTGTGGGATGTATCATACATATTCCCGACTTCATCAAACAACCCATAAGTGTTCCATACTGTATCTTTGTAATCAATATCTTGGTCAGGGGTCGTAGTTCTCGTCGGAATCATGTAATACATAAATCCTTTAGCACCATAGGCTATTGCAATATTCCCTTGAGCAAAAATTTCACTCCAGGTTGGAGCCCGCCTTCTGTGGGGTCCGTCAATATAGTTATTGGTCACTCCATCAATATATTGCTCAGAATGAACACCCATAGTAAAAATCAATGGGATATCATCACTAATGTTTTCAGCAGTGAAATTTTGCGCAGCCATTTGTGCCCTTCGCAAGCCTGAATACTGATAATTTGCCTCTGCTCCGTCAGTATAATTACGATACCCAATCATAACATCAAATCTTTGTTGTACAATAGATTGGTGATAAGTTGTATTTTTATCAAAAGGATAAATGTTATATAACAGATAGTTCTTCAGTTTATAATTGTCGGGTTTAGCCCATTTCTGATCAAACTGCAGAAAATATGCAGGAACCCCGCCGGTTGCTCCATTTATTTCTAAAGTTGAATTTTCGTCTAATCCTCCTTTCTGAAAAATATGATGTTGTAATTCCTTTCTGTAATTCGCTGAAAGTTGGAATGGCTCATCAACATAGAAATTCTGAAATTTTGCAGCCGTTGTTGGTCCTACATCATTGGGATAATTTCCATTGGCTGTCAAGCCTGTTGTACCATTAATGATATCCCGAACCATCTCGATATCTTCTGTTACATATATGTCTCTGTATTCGTTACTGTAAAATATCACCTTGTCGATATACACATCAACATCTCCGTACCAGTAAATACTGAAGGAGACATTCATATCTTGTGTCACATTGAAACCTCGGGTCTCAAACCAGCCATATTGCGTGAATTCATCCAAATCATCGGTCGTAACAACCTGGGAGAGACCAACTGATTCTATCGGAGGTGGTACAGGTTCTTTAAAAAAGTACCTTTTCGCTTCAATCTTGGGATCATCTTCAATCAAAACCTGAGAACGATTTAAAGCAATCTGGAAAACATTTTTACGGACTCCCGGGTTATGATCAACTATTCTGAGTCTGATGCTCATCCTGTAATTCAGTCCTGGGTTCGCCAAATGCGTCCATGGGATTGTACCCCATAATAAAACCCCTGCAGGATGTTGTTCTAAGTTTGAAGCATAACGCACAGATGAAATCGGGTTATCCGTATCGTCAGTTTTATTTGCTCCGCTCGCTGAAGTTCCATTTGGCAGATAATTGGCTTTCATCCCCCAATAACAGGTCTTGTCACCGCCGGCAGTTGTGAAACCGAAGTTGAGATCAGGTTGGATTGTTGGAATTGTGTCCCCTCCAAACTCAAGCGGATAGTAATCTGCTGAATGACCAAGTGCGTTCATGTATTTTGAGGGTAAAAAAACCTGCTGATTTGCACCCCAATCTTTATGTTTCCAACCGAATCCCATATCATTCAAATAAAATTATTGTTGGGATTTGTTTGAAGTGTGAAATTGGCATCTGTAACAAGATTGGTGAGTCCTAATTCTTGAAGCTCAGTATAGTACCAATTGATGTTTTGATTGCTATAGGCATTAATCAATGCATCGCTACGCTCTCCATCTTCAGGATGGTGAAGAGCGTTTACAACGAAGTCAAAGAATCCTATGTGTGGCATATAATCCCTCCCCGGAAGAGGTCTGTTTTGTGTATAAAACAATTCTGACATTAAGATGAAAAGTAATATCATTTTTTTCATCACGCTTCCCTTTTTTTTGTTGTGGTTTCTGTTTTTATTACTTCAAATATTGTAGTTTTAAACTTTTAGAAATCGTCTTTCCCTCATTTGTGAGTTCCAGAGTTATAAAATATATACCGCTGGATTTGACTAATCTTGTTAAGTCGAGTAATTCTGTATTGTCTCCCTTCTCTTTCATAAGTGTGTTGGTAAATATCCTCTGGCCGGTTATGTCATTGATATTAAGCCTTAGTTCACCCTCAAATGGTAGAGAGTATGTTAAGGTGGCTATCGAACTTGTTGGGTTGGGAGATATCTTTACAGCAAGTTCTGCTGTGGGAGCATCCAATGTACTGTCCTTTACGGAAGTTGATGTTCTTGTTCCCTTGATAATGTAAAGATTCCCGGGAGGTGAAGAAACCAAATGTTCATAGTAGCCATTCTCTCCTATGCAGATATCATCTATACCATCTCCATCCACATCTCCCACTCTTCCACCAAAATTAAGATTGTAAAATGATGAAGAGGTACCGTATGCCATAACCTTTTCGTCTGCCATTGGGTTACCTCCGAGATAGAGAAACATTGTAGAATGAGGGTAGGGTCTTATATAATCATTGTAACCATCTCCATTTATATCTCCGGGAGAAAATCCTTTTGCCCATACCGCATACTGTGTGTTAATTCCTTCTTCCGGAATGAAATCGGGGGGGCGACTTCCCTTCGAAAGAACATCTGTGAACCAATCCGGGTATGTTCCTCCCTGATTACTGAATATGAGCTCACCTTTGCCATCATTATTCAGATCCGTCATCAAATGCATCCCTTCAATATGATAAAAGGTGTCTGTGATCTCATAATATTGGCTTAAATCAAAGTTTTCATTTCCGTAATACATCCGGCGTTTTACTGCAGGTGAGTCGGCAGGAGCAAATTTTTTAGACATCTGAAAGGAAAAGTCTGTTTTGCCATCACCATCGAGATCAGCAGATGAGTAAACAAGGCTTGGCACCTGGTAGGAAGTATCAGGATAAAACTGAATCAGAGAATAGTTATTCAAGTTAAAAGGGGGCTGTGTTTTGATTATATATAGACTCTTAATTCCATATGAACTATAAAGACTTGTTTTCCCGGTCACCAAAAACAATTCAGAAAATCCATCGCCATTGAAGTCAAAATAATCAAACCAGAATTCAAGATACTTAATTAGAGAATCATGCCAGGTAAATGATAAATCCACTGTTGTATCTATATCTGACCCACCAAAATAAATATCAAGAACCGGCGGATAATAACTTCCTTTTTTTTGAAGGATAATATCCCTTTTCCCATCGCGATTTATATCGCAACTTATCACAGATCGTGATGTCTCAAACGGAAATTTTACTGCTGGGACAGTCAGGATTGGATTACCACCATAAAACAGACAAGCTTTGCCTTGACTTCCTCGGTTAGAATCGAGTTCAAGGAGCAGGAAATCATCATAGCCATCGCTGTTTTGATCCCCCATATATAGAACGGACTCTGGAGCGTAGGGTGCTCTTCTTATAAAAATGTTAGTGTCGAATTGGGCACGAATTATTGTAGCACCTAATGCAAGGAGTACAAGTGTATAGACGATTTTTCGCGGATATATTTTGAGCATTTTAACTTCTAATTTATTATCATTATTTTGCTATTATTTAAAACAAAAAAAACGGAAACCCACACTTAGACACACCGTGGCAGCTACCGCCAAGGGGTTGACTAAAAGTCGGCTTCCGTTTTAATTTCAAAACCTGATCACATGTTAAAGCTGAAATCTACAACTGTCTTCCCATAGACAATCAACTGCTTCTGATATTTCTTTTTTTTGTTTCTCCAAAACTCCTGAATAAATCTTATTTAAGTTAATTTAATTATTTCATTTATGCAATAGTTGTTAAAAAAAGCTGATAAAAAATTTTCAAGTTAACCTGAATTATAAAATTAATGGTAAATTAATACAATTAAAAAGAGAAGTCAGAGTAACTCTGGAAAGTAATTTCTTCTTTTCCACACTTTTCAGTCTTTTTGCTTGATCTGGATGCCACTAAATAATCAGGTGAGCCACCCAATTGAAATCAAATCACTCAAAAACTTCAGTCTTTCGTAAATTGTTACTTTAATTTTACAATTTTTGAATTTGAAATATTTAAATACAGCCCTTTTATCGATCCTGTTTTTTATGCCTGTCGCAGCTTATGCCCAGGGATTTGTTGTTGTATTGGGTTCCGACTATAACAGATCTGCTCTGCAGGAACTGCTAATCCAGGCACAAAATGATAAATTAAATCCTGAAATTCTCGATATAAAGCTGAAAAAAGGGATTGTTTACAGGCTTTGTACAGGATTTTTTGATGATATTAACTCTGCGATTAATTTGTGGGATGAACTCAGACAAAGAGAAAAATACAAAGATGTTTGGGTTCTCCCCGTCCCTGCAACTTTAATGACCACAATGCCTGAAATTGATCGAGAGGAATTTGCCCGTGTATATAACGACATCGCCCTAATGATCAACAGTCAGGATTATCAAGGTTTAAACCGATATATCAATCCTGCTTCAGGATTTTATGTGATGATCAATCCCGGCTCTTCCTTCCTTCCTGTTTACCTCGATTCAATTCCGGTTAATCTTGAAGATATTTTTGCAACTGGAATTTTTATCTATTTTGATGAACAGACAAAATTTGAAGCAGGTAATCTGAATTTTGGTCAACTCCCCGATTATAACTGTGAGACAGGTGAATGGTCAAAAGAAGGATGTTTTGTTCAGGGTGTCCGCTCTTTTAGCAGGATAAGCAGATGGGAATATTCACTGATGGAATATGACGACTGGGACGACAATTCTGTCCAAAAACTAAGAGAAGCTGAAAGCAAAATAATTATCAGAACAATCAACACTCAAGGTTTTGAGATCGATTTCGCTTATGAAAACGGAAAGTGGTACATTGCCGCTTTTGATCTTGCTACCGACTGTAATCAATAACTTAACCGGATTTTGATATGATCTTTAATTCAAACCTCAACCTTCTAAAAGCAATTGGGAACACCCCGTGCGTAAAACTTGAAAATATCTCCAAACTAACAAATCATGAAGTTTGGGCAAAACTTGAGTTTATGAATCCCGGGGGAAGCATCAAAGACCGCATTGCAATGTATATGATCGAAAAAGCAGAAAAAGAGGGAAAACTTAAACCCGGCGATACGATCATCGAAAATTCTTCCGGCAATACTGCCATGGGCCTTGCGATTGTATGCCGTCAAAAAGGTTACAAGTTGAAGATTGTTATCAGAAACACCACCTCAAAAGAAAAAATCAAGATGCTTGAAATTATGGGCGTGGATGTAATTAAAGTGGAAGCTTCGCTTCCTCCTGATCACCCCGATTCCTACAATAATTTTGCTTCAAAACTTGCCGCAAACGACCCGAATGTTTTTTACATCGACCAACATAACAACCTCGATAACAACGAAGCCCATTACATGTCAACAGGACCGGAAATATGGCAACAAATGAATGGTAGAATTGACTATTTTGTTGCAGGTGTTGGAACAGGTGGAACCTGTACAGGGGCAGGTAGATATCTAAAAGAGAAAAATCCTGAAATTCAGGTTATTGGCGTTGATCCCGTTGGTTCAATTTTTTACGATTATTTCAAAACAGGTAAAATTGTTGAGTCTTCAAGATATCTGATAGAAGGTTTGGGTGATGAATTTCTTATTAAAACCGCACAGCTTGAAATGCTTGACGATATGATTCAGGTAACCGACAAACAGGCTATCGAGAATACATTCCTTCTGGTTGCTCAGGAAAGCATACTTTCAGGTGGCTCCTCGGGTGCAAATATCTACGGAGTCCTAAACCTCGCAAAACGATTAAAAGAACCATCTGTTATCTGTACCGTAATCTGCGATTCAGGTTATAAATATTTAAGCACTGTTTATAACGACGATTGGCTGACAGCGAACGGTATGATTTAATTCGAAGATTTTTGCTTTAAAGCAAAATTCTTCGCTACTTTTTTTGCTTATAAGCAAAAAAGTTCGTGTGTTTTTTCCGTGATCGATTAAAAATACCATTCAATTTTCAAGTAGTTATGAAAGATGATATTGACATAATGAAGGATGACATCAGAGTGAGCTCTGCTTCAAAATTCCTGACTGCACTAATTTAAAATAAAAATTACCAGTTTCAGGAAGGTGGTGCTTAATCTTGCAAAACAACTAAAAGAGACCTCTGTGATCAGCAAGAAATCAACTTATTAGTTTTTCCAGTCCTTTAATAAACTGATTGAAACTCTTGTTTCTATTCGATTCAAGATTCATATGTAATGAAATCTTTTGCGATACCTCCCCCTTACTGAATCCAGGAATTATCTTTTTTAATTCTTGAACAGCATGGGCTTCATCAGGATCTCTAAAAGTTGACTTATTCTTATATTTAGTTGCCTTGGTGGATGGATAAGCTTTCTCCACCGCAACTAAATCGCCGACAAACCAGCCTTCAAGTTCGCGACTTACAATTCTGATCACCTTATCACAAACGACATCGGCTGGTATAGAAGATTCAATTTTTTGTTTCAACTCTTTACAATCCTCAAAGTCTTTATCCACCAATATCAGGACTTTGTACTCATCGGGCATTTTCGAATATGCTTTTAATTTTCGTGGAATTGACTTTAGTAGATCAGTTTTCCCACTATGGACCCTGACGAAACAATTTTCGTCTAATTTATAGTCCGGAGTTAATAGAGATGGTAAAAGGGTATTGAGTACATTTTTTATACTTGGTTCTTCTACCAGAATTTCAATGATTTTCAATAGGATTGCTCCCCTTAAGATAACCTTGCTTCCACAATTGCCCTAAAGGTTCTCCCTCTTGAACCATTTTTTCAACTATTTCCGTTTCTGAGGCCTTTTTTATTATAGAGAAGCCGGATTCCTTTGTAAGCCAGTATACTTCCTCTATATTCAAAGCATTAACAAACTCAGGTGAATGCGTCGATATAAATACTTGACCGCCATTGTTGGCATATTCTCGGAATTCTTCAGCCAGTTGATTCATTAATGCATGATGAAGAAAATTCTCCGGCTCTTCAATACAAAGCAATGGATAAGGCACAGGGTCATGAAGTAAAATCAGGTATGCAAACATTTTCAGCGTACCGTCGGAAACGTATCTTGCTATGAAGGGATCCCTGAATGAACCATCTTTAAACTTAAGTACAATTCTGCCGTCTATAGTGTCATTAGCTGTAACTCCTTCAATTCCCGGTACTCTTTTTTTCATTTTTTCGAGTATTTTGCTGAATATCTCAGGATGATTTGAGTAAATAAATTGTGTCACAGCAGCAAGATTCTCCCCCTCACTTGATAGATGTTCACTTATTGTCAACTCTTGAACGGTTCTCGAAGCTTGAATGTGGAAATTTGAGACATACCAATTCTCCAATAGCCTGCGGAACGATGCCACTGCCTTAAACTTTTGAAATTGACCGAGTCCCTTTAATGCAAGAATATCTGGTGAATCAAGAAACTGCTCCTCCCTCTTTTCCTGAGCACCTTCTTTACCATATTCATCTTCATTTATTATCGCCTGTCCCTTCCCCTTCGAGAAATCAAGAAATCTCCATGGCCTTCCATGACCTCCGCCGCCTCTTCGATAACTCAAGATTTCTTTTAATACTATAGGTGAATTGTCTTCTTCCCCAATCTGCAAGAAATAAGTAATTAAAGGAGGTTTCTTTTTAGTGTCCTCTCTAAAATTTCGAAATTTGATTTCAAACTCTATAGGAGGTTTTTGATCTCTCGAAATCACCTCAATCATACCACCGCGTTTTGTTAAAGCATATTTTACATTATGCTTAAGGGAATCACTTAAGAATCCAATTGCATCAAACAGCGTGGATTTTCCTGATCCATTTGCACCCAAGAATACCGACAGATTTTTAATATCTCTGATCTCAACATCTTTTAGTGCTTTGTAATTTCTGATTCTTATCTGTTCTATCTTCATTTCGATTCCATTGCATCATTTTAAAGTGAACTGTCTTGCTATAGCTCAACATTAAGAAAAATAGTGTGATTCTACTACAATTTTTTTGAAAATTATTGGATTATTGCATTAACCCCTATTCCTCAAAAATTGAAACATCACCGGCACCCCGTCTCACAATAATCGGCTCATCGGTGCTTAGATCAATTACGCTCGAAGGTTTATTTGCAACATATCCTGCTGAGAGCATAACATCAACTGCAAATCCGAGAACTGCTTCGATTTCATCCGGTTTTGAGAGAATTTCCCCTTTTCTGTTTGTAGTCGAAGTACTCACAATCGGATGCCCCAATTCCCTTGCAAGCTCTATTGCTATGGCATGATCAGGAACCCGGATACCAACTGTTTTTCTTTTCGACCAAAGCCTTTTTGGGACTTCGCGCGCAGCAGGAAGAATAAATGTGTAGGGACCCGGCAGTAATTTCTTCATATTCTTGTAGGCATAATCGGATACACGGGCATAAGTAGAGATATCTTTTAGATCCGGTACGATAAAACTGAATAGCTTATCCCTCGACTCATTTTTTACCATCCAGAGTTTTTCCAGTGCTCCTTTGGCATAGATACTGCACCCGATACCGTAATATGTGTCGGTAGGAAAGATAACCAGTTCACCTGCTTCTAATGATTCAGCAGCCTTCGTGATGAACCGCTTTTGTGGTGTAATCGGATGAAGTTCGTAGAGATCCATCTATTTCAATTCAGAAAATCAAAAAATAACACACCAAAATACAATAATTCATCAATTCTATCCTCAATTCCACAATAGATCATTCTTATCATTTACCAAAAAAATAAAAAAAGGCTGCCCTAAAAAGAACAGCCTTATAAATCATTAAAGCATCAAACTTCAGTATCAAATCATTCAGATTGAAAAACCATAATACCTGATAATTAATACTTAATACCTAAAAAAAGATCAGGTTCCTGCAGAATAATCATCCATGTATTCAACTTGTTCCGGAGTAAGAGTATCAATAGCATAACCCTGAGTTGCAAGTTTAATACCGGCGATATGCTGATCCTGTGATTCAGGAATGTCATATACCTTATTATCAAGTTTGTTGCCGGCTTTGTGTTCATTTGCCAGACGAACCTGAGACATAAACTGATTTGCGAATGACATATCCATCACTTCTGAAGGGTGACCTTCAGCAGCAGCAAGATTTACAAGTCTGCCCTGAGCAAGAAGATATATCTTTCTGCCATCAGCAAGGGTATATTCTTCGTTGTTCGGACGAACTGTTCTTTTTGAAACTGCGAGAGCTTCAAGATCATCAATGTTGATTTCGCAATCATAATGACCGGTGTTGCAAATGATTGCTCCATCTTTCATTGCTTCAAAGTGTCTCTTAACGATGATGTCTTTGATTCCTGTAGCGGTAATGAATACATCACCGATAGCAGCGGCATCATCCATTTTCATAACTCTCATACCTTCAAGGGTAGCTTTAAGAGCTGCAGTTGCTTTAACTTCAGTTGCGATAACATTACATCCCATGCCCTGGGCTCTTCTTGCAACGCCACTTCCGCAGTGACCGTAACCGGCTACAACGAAATTTTTACCTGCGAGAAGGATAGAGGTTGCTCTGAGAATACCGTCGAGTGAAGACTGTCCGGTTCCGTAAACATTATCAAAATCCCATTTTGTTTCAGCATCATTAACAGCGATAACAGGATATTTAAGTGCACCTGCATCAGCCATTGCTCTAAGTCTGTGAACACCGGTGGTTGTTTCTTCTGTTCCACCAATGATGGTTGGGATAAGTTCGGGGAATTTGTTGTGTACAGTGAAGATAAGATCAGCACCATCATCAAGTGTCAGGTTTGGTTTCATGTCAAGGGTTCTCTCTATACACCAGTAGAACTCTTCAACATTCATTCCATGCCATGCATAAATTTCTTGACCTGCAGCTGCAAGAGCTGCTGCAATGTCATCCTGAGTTGAAAGAGGGTTACAACCACTCCATGAAACCTGTGCTCCGGCAGCGGAGAGAGTTTCGATGAGTACTGCGGTTTCTTTTGTTACATGAAGACAGCCGGCAATTTTATAGCCTGCAAGCGGTTTTGTAACTGCAACTTCTTTTCTGATCTGCATCATAACAGGCATTCTTGATTCTGCCCATTCGATTTTCATTCTTCCCTGTTCGGCAAGAGAAATGTCTCTTACTTTGTAATGTCCTTGTTTGTGGTCCATTAAATATAACTCCTGAATTCTAAAATTCTTGTTAACTATTAATTATTGTATTTTTTAAATGCATCAACGAGATCAAGTTTCTCCCATGTGAAACCGTCTCCACTTCTACCAAAATGACCATATGCAGCGGTTGCTCTGTAAACAGGTCTTCTCAGCTGAAGTCTCTCAATTATTCCTTTAGGTGTAAGATCAACTTCTTTTGCGATCATATTTGCAATGGCTTTGTCAGCAATTTTCCCTGTACCGAAGGTATCAACAAAAATTGAAACCGGCTCAGCAACACCAATTGCATAAGCGACCTGGATAAGGCACTCTTTTGCAAGTCCGGCAGCTACAACATTTTTAGCGATGTGACGGGCTGCATATGTTGCACTTCTGTCCACTTTTGAAGGATCTTTTCCGGAGAAGGCACCACCACCATGAGGAGCCCATCCTCCGTAGGTGTCAACGATAATCTTTCTTCCCGTTAGCCCGGTGTCACCATGTGGTCCACCAATTTCAAATCTGCCGGTTGGGTTGATGTGAAATTTTGTGTTTTCATCGAGAAGGTTTGCAGGGATTACCGTTTTAATCACATGCTCCATAACCTCTTTTTTAATCGTTTCCTGGCTTACATCACTGTCGTGCTGAGTTGATATTACAACAGCATCAACACGAAGTGGTGTTTTATCGTCAGAATATTCTACTGTCACCTGCGATTTTGAATCAGGTCTCAACCAGCTCATCATTCCGTTGTTAGCTTTTCTTATCTCGGCAAGTTTTGCAACGAGTTTATGAGAAAGGACAATCGGTAATGGCATTAATTCTTCCGTTTGATCACATGCAAATCCGAACATGATACCCTGGTCACCAGCTCCACCGGTATCAACACCCATCGCGATGTCGCGAGATTGTTCGTGCATAACATTTACAATTCCAACACTTTCAGCGGCAAATTTGTATTCTGATTTGGTATATCCTATTTCTTCAATCGTCTGTCTTACAACTTTGTTAAGATCGATATACGCGTTTGTGGTTATCTCGCCACCAACTACTACCAACCCTGTGGTAGCATAAGTTTCGCAAGCCACTCTTGAGTTTGGATCCTGAGCGTAAATCGCGTCAAGAACCGCATCAGAAATAGCATCACACAATTTATCGGGGTGCCCTTCGGACACAGATTCAGATGTGAAATAAAATGACATCTATGGTTTCCTTGTTATTCTAATTAATTAAAATCAATTTCGGAAGAATCACCGGTGTTAACCCTCGTGAATTTTCCGCGTAAAAATGAATTGGCGCCAATAAGTGAATCCTCAAAGATGCAGCGCACCACTTCTGCATGAGGGCCTATTATCGAATTTTTAACCACCGAATCAGTGATTTTTACCCCTTCAGAAACGGTCACAAACGGACCAACAACCGAATTTTCAATCAAAGCCGATGAATGGATATAACATGGAGGATTTATCACAACTTTTCCACTGCCATTCGAATCATGATGCTTTGATAATAAGAACCTGTTTGTTTCCAATAAAGTTTCCGGTTTACCACAATCGTACCAGCCATCCACAGTAAAGGGTACCATCTCTTCTCCCTGATCAAGCATCATTTGTAATGCATCGGTCAGCTGAAACTCACCCCTTGTTCTTCGGTTGTTCTCAATATTGGAACGGAGACATTCAGCAAGTTTCTGTGAATTTTTGATGTAATACAAACCAACAATTGCCATGTTGGAGGGGGGAACTTCAGGTTTTTCAACAAGTTGTTTGATTTTTCCATTTTCGATTATGGCTACACCAAATCTTTTGGGGTCATCAACATATTTTAATCCGAGAGCATTTGCACCGAGTGCTATTACGGCATCCAAATCCACATCAAAAATTGTATCCCCGAGAATTATGAATATCTCATCGTTTCCAAAAGTATGAGCAGCCTGATAAATTGCATGCCCCAAACCCTCTTGTTTTTTTTGCTCAACGAAAATAGAATCCATCTCGGGGTAATTCTTTTCAACATACTGTTTTATCATTCCGCCGAGGTGACCGGTAACAAAAGTTGCCTCTTTGATCCCTGAATCAAGAAGTTTTTGCAAAATATGCCCAAGAATCGGTTTATCACCAACAGTAAGCAGAACTTTAGGAATGGTATTAGTGTGTGGTTTTAATCGACTGCCAATTCCGGCAACCGGTATTATTGCTCTCATTAAGAATTTTTTTTAAGTGAACAACAAAGATATTTAATTTTCTGCTCGTAAACAATTTGAAACAAACAGCTTATATTATTTGTGATCTGTGAACACAGGTTTTTGATCACTATTATGTAAGTGCTGAAGAATGTTGTGATCTATTTTTTTGGAATTTTGATTCCTCCTTTTAGGTTTTTCCGATTAACCCAAATGGTATAAATCTGTTGAATTCCGTAAGCAGTTAAAATTAAATAAAAAGGTTCAATTGGAAGCTTAAATCGGGCATTATTACCAAGGACACCAACGAGGGCAGTCTGATAAATTATGGTGCCGATTAAAACAGATAGAATAAGTAAATGCCTTTTCTTTAGAAGATACAAGGCTCCGATTGCAGCAAACATATATTCGAACGTAAATAGGATCGCGCTAAAAAAAGTAACAAACAAAGAAAGAAAACTTTTACCCTCGACAAAGGCTCGTAATTGCGTCAAATTGTTAGTCCCATAAAATTTAGCATTCATTAGATGATCATCTGCACCCAACATAGTAGCGATCCTGAATGTCGAAAACGAGTAGTATAAATTTATTGAACCTGTCAGATGATTGAGAAGGAATACACCCGGATTTTCCTTAATAATTTCAGCGGCGATTTCTGCTTGCAATTTTTCGAGTTCAAATGGATTTTCCACCGGTCCTCCGGCGCGTTCATCCACCCTGCGAGCAACTTCCAAAATAGCATAATCAATACTGCCATTATCTCTGTCGTATATGATTGCAGCAGCATAAACATACAACATATTATACCCTCCGGCAATGGAAAACTCAAACTTGTCAAAAAGAATAAGATTTCTCGTGAACCATGGTGAAAGTACAAGAAAAACGGTCAAAATGTAGAGTGCAGATTGCTTCAACAAAACTCTCCATTTTTCTCTTTTCGTGAACAATATTATCACGGACAAAACTATTGGAAGATAAATAGCAATTGGTCTGATATATATTGTTAATCCTAAAGCAATAGCAGATAAAATCAAATTCTTTAGATTTTGTTTTTCATAAGAGAGGAGGAAAAAGTAAATACTTGATAACAGGAATGGAATAAAAATCACTTCCGAAAACAGATTAAACGGAGAGATGATTTGAAGGGGATCTATTGCCAACAAAAATGCTGCAGTAAGGGAGACCTTATCGGAAAAATGAATGTTTGAAATCTTATAAACAAGATACACCGATATCACACTCATCGGTATTTGAACCAAAAACACTATCCAGGGTTTTATCCCAAAAATAGAATAGACAAGAGCAATAAATGCAGGAAAACCAGGGGTTCGTAGTGTGTTATTATCAAATGATCCGTTCAACAAAGATTTTGCCAGGATGTGATACTCCTGTGGATCATATTGAAATAGTTCGTAAGTTTCAAAATCTAATTCCCACGGACGAAAAATAAAAAAAAGTAGAAATCGGAGAACCAGACCAAACAATAAAACAACAGTTATCCCAACAGGAATGGAATAGCCAAAACATTCGATGTTGATCAGCTTCTCCCTAAACAATCCTTTTGTCTCAGACATTAAACTTTCCCGTTCGACTTATTAACCGGTTTATACCATATGCTGCTAAAACCAAATAGAATGGAGTTATGGGCAACTTAAATCGGGCACTGCTTCCTAAAGTCCCAACTATCAAAGTAAAATAAATTATTACCCCCAACAGCATCACCATTTCCATTATCTTGCCATCTTTATACAGCCGCCAGATTCCTGCAACTACCATTAAATAAGAGAATATCAGAAAAATCAGTACCGAACCACTGGCAATTAATGTCCCAATTTTCCTTTCTTTCAAAAAATAATCTATTTGTGATAACTGGGAAACCCCATAAAAGTTTTTACCCAGAACATAACTCCCCTCCAACCCCAGTATTGAGGATATCTGATAAGATGATAAGGAAGTATAGATGTTCACACAACCCGAAAGGTAATTTTGAATAAATTTTAGAGGTTCTTCCTGAATCAATTCAAATGCTACTCGTTTCTCAGTTTTGTCCAGTATAAAAGGATTGTTAATCTCTGAATCCCCTGCGTCCTTCACCTTATCTTGCAACATCTTGTGTGTTGAGTCGGGATGCATTTGATATTGATTGTTATAGATTGATCCGACAAATATGTAGAGCAAATTATACCCACCATTGGTTGATAAACCAAAATGGTCGTGTAACTTATAATTTCTTATCAACCAAGGGGACAAGGTGATTAACAGGAAAAACAAAAACAGAAGGACACTCTTTGTCTTTTCACTCCAGGTTACTTTCAAATAAAGAAAGATAGAAATGACAACAGGGATAAAAAGGAAATTTGCTGCAGGTCTGAAGTACATCGAAAGACCAAGAAATACGGCAGCCACAGCTAATAATAGCTGTTTATGTTCCGTTAAATATCGTAAGAAGAAAAGGAAAAAGAGAAGTAACAATGGGATGAATAAATTTTCACTAAACAAAGTCTGTGTGTAAACAATTTGATGAGGCTCAATAGCCAATAGAAGAGCTGAAAAGAGAGCGATTTTTTCAGTGAATAGCTTTTTCGTGATTTGATATAACAAAACAACTGAAAATGTTGAAATGAAGCAGTTTAAGAAAAGTACCACCCATGGTTTTACTCCAACGATTGAATAGACTGCCGCCAGAAATGCCGGAAAACCGGGTGCCCAAAATGTCTCTCCATTATCATATCCTTCCATCATGCCTAATGCCATATTTTGGTATGAAGCACCATCCGTGAGCAGAAGTCTACTAATGACTATATTTTCATCCCAGGGTTCAAACGATATAAAAGCTCCCAGCCTTAAACCAAGAGACAGAATTAATATCAAATAGATATAGTTATCCTTCTTTGTCAAGAATTTGGGCTTTTTAAGGGATGAAGTGAAAGAGTTGAGAACGATGATATCCTCGTATTTGAGAATTAATATTATTTTACCAGATAAATTTCGTAAAATTCCTCGAAAAAAATGACAATTCAATCAAATATCTCAAAACTTTTTAACATTCAATATCCAATCATTTCGGGTGGGATGGTTTGGGTCTCCGGCTGGCGGCTTGCTTCTGCAGTTTCAGAAAGTGGAGGCTTGGGACTCATCGGTGCCGGATCAATGAAACCTGATCTGCTGAGAGAGCATATAAAAAAATGCAAAGTCGCCACTTCAAAACCGTTTGGTGTAAATTTACCGCAATTAAGAGAGGATATTTCTGATCTAATTGATGTGGTGATTGAAGAGAAAATTAAAATAGTATTTACTTCTGCAGGTCATCCCGGAAAACATATTGAGCGACTAAAATCAGGTGGGGCTACTGTTGTTCATGTGGTTTCAAACATAAAACAGGGTCTAAAATCCCAGGAGGTTGGATGTGATGCGGTTGTTGGAGAAGGTGTGGAAGCCGGGGGACATAACGGACCCGATGAAATTACAACCTTATGCCTCATCCCACAATTGGTGGATTCGCTTCAAATTCCTGTGATTGCTGCCGGTGGAATTGCTGATGGTCGTCAAATTGTTGCCTGCCTGGCTTTGGGTGCCTCAGGTGTTCAAATAGGTACCCGTTTTGCCGCATCCGTGGAATCATCAGCTCATGAACTTTATAAAATGTTGGTAGTTGAATCAACTGACAACGGGACAATTCTTGGGCTTCGAAATGCAGGACTTGCAAGGATGATAAAAAATCCCTTTTCACTAAAAGTCATTGATCTTGAAAAAAGAGGCGCAACCAAAGAAGAAATAATTGAGACTCTTGGTAGAAAACGAGAAATGATGGGCATCTTCGAAGGCAACTATGAAGAAGGACAATTTGAAGCCGGGCAGAGTTCCGGCCTTATTAAGGAGATTCTGCCCGTTCACGAAATTTTTCAGAAATTATTGCAAGAGATCAACACCGCAAAAAAGTCTCTGGATTACAGTTTTGTTCCTGACTCAAAGATATAATCGGGAAGTCCTGACTTAAAATTATGTTTTCCCGTAACAAGAAAATATAAAGTCTCAGGAGCGATGTCATAACCATTCTCCCAACATATTGTCCCTAAATCCGGATTTACTGAAAATGTCTTAAAATATTCCGGGTTTTTGAGGCTTTTGGATAATTGACCTTTTCCGATAAAAATACTTATATCCACCACTCCTGAATTTCCATCTTCAAACTCGAGGTGGATTTTATATTCTTCAATGTATTTGGCAGTTTTTACATCGTAATACATTACATCTCCTAATCTAAGGGGTCGATTTTAAAAACAGGTTTTTCATTTCTAATATTTTCCCAATTTTTCAAAAGTTTGTTTTGATTATACTTCGCCCATTCCAAAACCATGATCGAAGCACGATTTGGAAAACTTCCTTCTAGAATTTTAAGATTTTCGATCTCAACCATTATAACATCATTCCCATATCTTGCATGAAAATGGGGAGGATTATGATCATTGTAATACATCGTGATAATAATCCCATAAAAACGCGATATTTCCGGCATATCAAATTTCTCCTTACTTTCTTAATCCAGTCCTCTTGACCTGAGCAGCGCATCAACTTTTGGTTCTCTGCCACGGAATTTTTTGTAATTTTCCATGAGATCAACACTTCCAAGAGGTTCAAGGATATATTTTCTGTAATCCGAAGCGGTTTTTTGATCAAATATTCCCTTCTCTTCAAAAGCTTCAAAACCATCGGCATCAAGCACTGCAGCCCATAGGTAACTGTAATATCCTGCTTCATAACCCCATGTTGCTATGTGAAGGAAGTTGGTGCTCATATATCTCGGCAAAAACTCAGGAAGAATTCCCATCTTCTTCAGCGACTCATTCTGAAATTGGGTGACATCTCTCTCAGTCGCATCCGTCAGTGTATGCCAGTCAAGATCAAGAATAGAAGCTGAAATATATTCACCCGTCTCAAAACCCTGGTTAAATTTACCGGCGTTGTTGATTTTGGTAATTAATTCGTCAGGCATCACCTCTCCGGTGGTGTAGTGTTTTGCATACATTTTTAATACTTCCGGTTGAAGGGCCCATTTCTCCATAATCTGGGATGGAAGTTCAACAAAATCCGCAGGAACAGATGAAGACCCCGGGTAAGTTACTTTCGCAAGTAGAAAATGAATTGCATGTCCAAATTCATGGAAAAGTGTTCTCACCTCATCAAGACTAATTAAAGCAGGTTTATCTGCAGTCGGTTTTGAAAAGTTACCAACATTGTAAACTACCGGAGCTATAAAATTACCATTGATATTTGATTGCAACCGGAAATTTTCGCACCACGCGCCATTCGTTTTGCTTTCTCTCGGATAATAGTCTGTATATAATATTCCAATGTGTTTGCCGTCCGCCTCACGAACTTCAAATACACGAACATCGGGATGGTAAACTTCAATGTCAGGTCTTGGAACAAACTGAACCCCGAATAATTTTGTGGATACAGCAAACACACCACTCAAAACATTTTCGAGTTTGAAATAGGGTCTCAGCATCTCTTCATCCATGTCATATTTGGCTTTTTTTACCTTTTCAGCATAAAACCACCAATCCCATGGTTCGAGTTTAAATTTTCCACCTTCCAAATCAATGATCTTTTGCATCTCATCAACTTCACTCTTCGCTCTTTTTACTGTCGGTTTCCAGACATCATACAAAAACTTATAAGCATTTTCAGGGGTTTTTGCCATCTTCTTTTCAAGTATAAAATCAGCATAATTTTTGTAACCCAATAAATTTGCTTTTTGAACTCTAAGTGAAACCATCCTGGAAAGCACTTTTTTATTATCAAGTTCATCATTGTTATTTCCACGATTCACATAAGCCTTATACATCTTTTCACGAAGTTCTCTTTTTTCTGAAAACTGTAAAAATGGCAGAAGCGTCGGTTTGTCGATTGTGAAAACCCATTTCCCGGTAAGCCCCTTTTCTGATGCTTTAACTGCAGCAGCAGAGATCATATCATCAGAGAGACCGGCAAGTTCGGCTTTGTTTTCAACAATTAAATAAAATTTTGCGTTTTCTTTCCGAACATTATCACCAAAAAGAACATTTAATTTTGAAAGCTCTTCATTAATTGCTCTGAGTTTGTTTTTTTGTTCTTCGTTCAGATTCGCTCCTCCACGAACAAAATCCAGATAATAACTCTTCAACAGCAGGCTCTGCTCTTCGTTCAGTTTTTCACTCTCGCGTGCATCGTAAACAGCTTTGATTCTCTTAAAGAGTTTTTCATTCAGATAGATATCATCTCTGTGTTTTGCCGTCATAAGTGCAAACTTCTCTGCAAGTACCTGCATTTCATTGTTTGTTATAACAGAAACGAGATTTTGGAAAGTCCTGTCAACCTTAAAAAGAAGAGCACCTGAGAGTTCAAGTGCCTCAATCGTATTTTTGAAATTGGGTACTTCCCTGTTGGCAACAATTTTATCAATTTCAATATCATGCTGCCTGATCCCCTCTTCATATCCGGGAAGGTAATGCTCAAGTTTAATTTCGGTGAATGGGGGGGTACCAAATGGAGTTTTCCATTCCTGAAAAAATGGATTATTTGAATTGTTCACGGTGTTTTTTTGTCCATAATTTGATAAAAACATCATTGCCACTATTAAAAGGCTAAATATCGCTGTTTTCATATTGCTGCTGTTTTATTGTTTTTTAAAATGTCTGCAAATCGGCAAACTCAACTTCAAATATATCAAATTTCTCCCTCCTGATTAATCCCCTCTGTGTGCTCTGAGGGCTCTGTGGTTTATTCCCTCGCTTTTCGTTAATTTTATTGTTGATATTTTCTAAATTTCTACTTAAAACAGGCACAGTCACTATGAAGACTTTTGATATTTTCGACAAGTTTGAGAAAAGACATATCGGACCGAACGAAAACGAAATTAAATTAATGCTCGAAACAATCGGAGTTGATTCAGTGGATCAACTAATCGATGAAACAGTTCCCCCCCATATCCGCTTAAAAGAACCCCTTCCCGAATTTGATGCTCTTTCTGAAAATGGTTTCATTGAGTACTTAAGAAATGCCGGCGAAAAAAATACCATTGCTAAATCCTACATCGGAATGGGATACTACCCTACAGTTATCCCCGCTGTTATTCTAAGAAATGTAATTGAGAATCCGGGTTGGTACACACAATACACCCCTTATCAAGCGGAAATAGCACAAGGCAGACTGGAAGCTTTGATGAATTTCCAAACAATGGTTGCAGACCTCACAGCACTTCCAATCGCAAACGCATCGCTCCTCGATGAAGGCACTGCTGCATCCGAAGCAATGTTGATGTTTTTTGCAAACAAAACCAACAAATCAGCCATTAAATTTTTTGTTGATGAGGATATCTTCCCTCAAACTCTTGAAGTCTTAAAAACCAGAGCCACACCAAAGAAAATAGAACTTGTAACGGGTGACTACACTAAATCAATCATAGATGAATCCTTTTTTGGTCTCATTCTTCAATACCCTTCGGGCAAAGGGGAAGTAAAAGATTACAAAGAATTTATTGAAAATGCCAAAGCTGTAAATGTGCCAACAATAGTTGCAACCGACTTAATGGCGCTTGCCCTTTTAACACCTCCGGGTGAGTTTGGTGCCGAAGTTGCAGTGGGTTCTTCTCAAAGATTTGGTGTCCCAATGGGATTTGGCGGTCCTCATGCAGCATTTTTTGCTTGTACTGACAAGTACAAACGCGTGATTCCCGGCAGGATTATAGGGGCATCCACCGATGCAGCAGGAAATCTTGCTTACAGAATGGCTCTCCAGACCCGTGAACAACATATTAGAAGAGAAAAAGCAACGAGCAACATCTGTACTGCCCAGGTTCTCCTGGCAATTACTGCCTCAATGTACGCAGTTTATCACGGTGCCGAAGGAATTTATCAAATCGCATCAAGAATCCACAGCTTCACAGGATTGTTAAATCTTGCTCTAAAAGATCTTGGATTTAAACAAACAAATAAAGAATTCTTTGATACTCTAAATATTCAGATGACCCCTGAGCAGGCAACAAAAGTCAGATACGAAGCTGAAAGTTTGAACATAAATTTCCGCTATTTTGAAAATGGAACTGTGGGAATATCCCTCCACCAGACCACCAAAATTATGGACCTGATCGAGATCATTTCGATTTTCACTACTGCCTTCGAATTAAATGATTTTAGCGTAAATCTTTCAGAACTTAAAGAAAATGTTCCTGCTGATTACCCGGCTCCATTTTCAAGAAGTTCAAGCTACCTGACGCATCCGGTATTTAAAAAATATCATTCGGAGACCGAATTTCTTCGTTACATCAAAAAACTCGAAAACAAAGACCTCTCTTTGGCCCATTCGATGATTCCGCTTGGTTCCTGCACAATGAAATTGAATGCAACCTCCGAGATGATTGGTATAACTATGCCACAGTTTACAAGTATCCATCCGTTTGCACCGGTGAATCAGGTTGAAGGCTATAAAGTCATCATCGATGACCTTTCGATGCACCTCGCAGAAATTACCGGCTTCCCGGGAGTTTCGTTGCAACCAAATTCAGGAGCTCAAGGCGAATATGCCGGTTTGATGGTCATCAGAGAATATCTCATCAGTCGTGGTGAAACTCAGCGTGATATCGTACTTATTCCTTCATCCGCACACGGAACCAATCCCGCAAGTGCTGTTATGGCAGGGATGAATGTTGTGGTTGTTGCCTGTGATGAACATGGTAACATCGATGTTGATGATCTCAAAAAGAAGGCTGAAGAACACAAAGACAATCTCGCCGCTTTGATGGTAACTTATCCCTCAACGCATGGAGTTTTTGAAGAATCAATCATCGAAATTTGTGAAGTGATTCACAAGTTTGGTGGACAGGTTTATATGGATGGAGCAAATATGAACGCTCAGGTTGGCCTTACCTCTCCGGCTACAATCGGAGCGGATGTTTGTCACTTGAATCTCCATAAAACTTTTGCTATTCCTCATGGAGGCGGGGGCCCGGGTGTTGGACCAATCTGCTGCGCAGAGCACCTGAAACCGTTCCTCCCTTCCCATTCCGTAGTTAAAACAGGAGGTGAAAAGGGAGTTACTGCGATTTCTGCATCACCATTTGGCAGTGCACTCGTTTTGATAATTTCTCTCGGCTACATAAAAATGCTCGGCTCTGAGGGATTAACCAATGCTACCAAAATTGCAATCCTGAACGCTAATTACATTAAAACCAGACTTGCGAACCACTACAAAACCCTCTACTCCGGTAATAATGGAAGAGTCGCTCATGAAATGATCCTGGATATGAGAGAATTTAAACATTCTGCTCATGTGGAAGTGGAAGATATGGCAAAGAGATTAATGGACTATAGTTTCCATGCTCCTACTGTTTCTTTCCCTGTTGCAGGTACCCTGATGGTTGAACCAACTGAAAGTGAATCACTTTATGAACTCGACAGATTCATCGAAGCAATGATTAAAATCAGAGAAGAAATCGCCGAGATCGAAAATGGTAACTTTGACGGTTCTGATAATGTCTTAAAAAATTCCCCTCACACAATGCAAGAACTGATTGCAGACGAGTGGAATCATTCCTACAGTAGAGAAAAAGCAGGCTACCCGCTTGCGTCTCTAAGATCGGGTAAATTCTGGCCCACCGTTAAAAGAGTTAACTCTGCAATCGGTGACAGAAACCTTATCTGCACCTGCAACCCAATCGAAGATTATATGTAATATCTTCCTTTTTTATTAGTCAGAGGCTGCCCTGATCCGGCAGCCTTTTTTTATATCCCCCCTTTGCTACTCCGATACTTTCTCTCACCTTCCCTCCTCTGTGTGCTCTGTGTGCTCTGTGGTTATTCTCCCCTTCGCTACTCCGATTCTTCGCTACTCTGCAACTTCTCTGTTAACCCGAATAACACACTTTTAATCCTGCTTAATTATTATATTTCGATTTTAAATTTGGAGCAAAGCCATGGAAATTTGTGAACTTCTTAAATCTGCGAAACATATCTGTGTAGTTGGCATTTCCGATAAACCGGGAAGAGACAGTGGCAGAATAGCCCTTATGCTCAAAAAAGAGGGTTATCATGTCACCGGCATCCACCCGACTCTTACTGAATTTGCCGGAATAAAGGTTTATCCTTCCCTTACCGATGTGCCGGGTGATATAGATATCGTTGATGTTTTTATGAACTCTTCACGAATACCACAAATTATTGAGGATGTGCTCACTGTAAAACCCAAAACCCTTTGGCTCCAACAAGGGATCAGGAATGATGAAGCTGTGGCGCCAGTTGCTGAATCCGGAATTAATGTAATTCAAGACAGATGCATCGCAATTGAATACAGATTTTGTTCCGTTACAAATAAAACAGTCGATAACTCCGGAACAACTGCTTGATTAGATACTCCATCCTCCTGATCGGTTTAGTTATTTTATCATTCCCTTTATCCGGTCAGTCTTATCTTCCCTCATCGGAGATTGTTGTCGACTCGATCAGTATCAGAGGAAATTCGATTACTGACAGTGATATAATTCTGGCTGAGTTAACATTCGACAGGGGTGACCTCGTCGATTCTCTTGTACTCGAGTTCAACAGAAAAAGAATCTATAGCCTTCAACTCTTTACCTCTGTTGAGATGTTGATCTTTCAAAAAGATTCCCTCAACCACCTTGTTATAGATGTGAGGGAGAGCTGGTATATCTACCCCATCCCCTTCATCGACAGAAATGATAAAGACTGGACCAAACTCTCTTATGGTCTCGATCTCAAAATATTCAATTTTCGCGGACGAAATGAACTCCTCTCTGCCAAAGTGAAACTTGGCTACGACCCCGGGTATTCTCTCTTTTACAATATCCCCTATCTCTTCAGAGATGAAAAAATTTCGCTCCAGACCGATTTTAGCTACTCAACACGAAAAAACAAAAGTGACATTGCTGATATACTCTATGGCGAATCTTTTAAACAGGAAGTTTTTAGAGCAGTTGTCTCTGTTGGAAAAAGAATTTCGCTTTTTCACAGGATATCAGTGTTTGGCGGATTTAACTACATCGAAACCCCAAGATATATCAGAGGTGTAAACGCTACATCATCAAATATCGATCGTTATGGATTTGCAGGTATAAGATATAATTATGACACACGAAATCTGAACATAGCACCCACAGATGGAATCTATTTTTCAACCGAATACACCCACAAAGGTTTTGGGAACAGTGAAGTTGATTATGGTATCTACAGTTTCGATTTCAGGGAATACAGAAAAATCTCCGGTATCGTCCATGCCAAATGGAGAATCGCTCTCAGAGAAGCATTTGGGAAAAGCATCCCGTTCTACGATATTTCAATTCTAGGTGTTGACGACAGGGTTAGAGGTCACTACAACACAAAATATGAAGGTAACGGGATGATTACAACCTCCCTTGAGACCTATTTTAACATCCTCGAAGAATTTCCTCTTGAGTTTAAACTCCCGGTCGTTCCGCGAAGCCTCACGAGGTATAAAATCAATTTTGGTTTTCAGTTTTTCATCGATGCCGGAATTTCCCGTCCATCTGAAAGTGGATATCATTTTAATGCCATGCAAAAGGGCTACGGTTTTGGTATCACCCTCGCCGTTCTCCCATACAATATTGCCAGAGCTGAAATAGCCTTTAATGAAGAAGGTAAATCACAAATAATTCTTGACATTGGACTCTCTTTTTAATTTGGAAAACCCCTACAAAGATATTCTCCTCGCTAAATGTGATGAGATTGGTCAACTTTTGGCAACCGAAATCCACAAACTGGATGTCCCCTTCACCGTGGGTTCTGCCATTAACGAAAAAAATATCTATCACGCAATTCTTTCAGTGGAAACCGCCGGTAAAAAAATTGGAGCTGTGAATGTTTGGTTCAGTCCTAAAAAAAACAGTTTCAAAATCACAACTGATAAAACAAAGGATGAAATTCTCTCGAAAATCTATTCGACCCTGGAAGTCACTTCCCCAATTGCAGTGGCACACTCAACTGACCTTTCCGGCCACCATATCTTTACAGACGGCTCATTCAACGGGAAAAAAGCAGCCTGGGCTTATGTTATTCTGAAAGATGGCAAAAAACTTTCCAATGCCTCCGGTGTTATCGAAGACCCTCAACACCGTTCATCCTATCAAATCATCGGTGAATTTACCGCAATTATTGAAGCGTTGAAAAAATGTGACAGCATGAACATCGCCTCTGTTACTCTTCACTACGATCTTGATCTCGCTGGTAAAATCGCCACAGGAAGATATAATGCAAAAGCTCCCGTTTCACAATTTTATCTAAATGCACTTAAAAATGTTAAGGTTATCGTCAACTGGAACAAGGTAAAAGCTCATTCAGGAGTTGAATGGAACGAATATGTTGACAAGCTCGCAACTCGTGCTCTTGCCCCTAAAACCAGCCTCTCCCTCGACGAACTCTTTGACCGGGAATTTAATGTTAATTCCTGACCCTGCTAAGGGGCGTCCAATTTCCTTGATTTTTTAATGGAACTTTTTCCCGTTTTATTTTGTCTAATACATTAGGATGGGCAAAAGTTTGTGATTGAGGTAACATTTGTGTGTTATAACCTCTTTTTTTTCACTTTCATTTTGGTATTATCAAAAAAAACCGTAAATTTTCAAGAAAAAAATGGAGTCTTTTATATTTCTTAGCTACACAATTGATTAATAACGACGGGACAGCCATAGTTGCACCAAATGTTACATTTTGCGTTTATTAATATTTATTCACTAATTCGTTGGAGTAGCGATGAAAAGCGTAGTAGCAAAAATCGAAAACCCATTATCTGATCTTATTTCAGACGAAATCTATGATCTTCTTTCAAGTCACTATTTAATTGACGACAAAGCAGTTCGTGATTATCAGATCAGAAAGAAATTCAAACAATTGAGAGCCGGTAAAGTCTCCGCCGGAGATGCTATCGATACTATTCGTGAGGAATATCCTTACTTACAGTTTGATACAATCCGCAAGATTGTTTACCAGATAAGCAAGTAACACTCAATTTAACATTTGTTTTATATCCCTGTCTTGTATATATTGCTCAGGTGATTGAAATTTATTTGTTATAGTTTTGTTCATCAGTTCTTCCCCTGACTGGTGAACCACTTAAGTTGCCCGGTAATTCCCATTGCCGGGCTTTTTATAATTATCAGGAATTAGAACATGGCAAAAAAAGTACAAGGAAGAACTGCACCTAAGCAACTTCCCTTGTGGAAGAACCCTTCCCCATTTAAAATCTATTTTGACTCAACTAACTATATCCTCCTCGCAGTTGGTATGTTTGCCCTCGTCATCGGTTTTGTGCTCCTTTCTCAAAAACCATGGGATTCACCCTCGGCTCTTGTTACCGCACCTTTAGTGCTGATCGCAGCTTATATAGTAATTCTACCCGCTGCTATTCTCTTTAGATCAAAAGGCAAAAGCCCGGTAGAAACCAAAGAGCAGCAGTGATATGTTCCTTGCCAAAGTGCATGGGAATGTGGTTTCCTCTGTAAAAAACAAGGAATTAAACGGACAGAAACTCCTCCTCGTCAGGAAGATTGATCTGGATGGTTCTTATATGGATGAAAAAGACATTATTGCCATCGATTTTTCGTCTGCCGGGCCCGGTGACATCGTAATGGTAACACAAGAAGGTGATGCCGTTCAACAAATAATACAAAACAAAAAATCCCCCGTCCACACGATTATTGTTGGTGTAGTGGACAAAATATCCGTAACCGCATAAAAGTTATATGCAGTCGATTCCCCTCGAAGAATATATTGCTCTCCGTCGATTATTAAACTGCAAACATATCGGAATTGTGCGTCTTCGCTCAATGATTGATGCCATCGGCTCAGGAACTCAACTAATCGACACTCCACCCAAAAACCTGCTTCATATCGAAAAAATGACTGACCTTGTAATTAAAGGTTTTATTGAAGGCGCAAAAAATGGTGAGAATGATGCCGATTACAAAAAAGAATATGAATATATAACTTCAATATCAGGCTCAGTTCTTGCATATGGACAACCGGGTTATCCTTCTTCCCTTTCAAACATTTACGATCCACCTGTTCTGCTTTATGTGGTTGGTGAATTGACTGAACAGGACAAAAAGTCACTTGCGATTGTCGGCTCAAGAACACCTTCACCTTATGGTTTAAAAACCGCTTCCGATTTTAGTCGTGATCTGGTTAGCGAAGGTTTTACTGTCATTAGCGGACTCGCCAGAGGAATCGACACAACAGCCCATAAAGCTGCACTTTCCGCCGGTGGAAGAACGATAGCCGTCCTCGGCAGTGGATTTAAAAACATATATCCCTCAGAAAACAAAAAACTTGCAAAAGATATCAGCACTTCGGGGGCAGTTATCACCGAATTTGCCCCCGATACCAAACCCGACGCAATTAACTTCCCCGCAAGAAACAGAATTATCAGCGGCCTTTCTCTCGGTTCACTTATTGTTGAAACGGCTGAAAAAGGGGGTGCACTCCACACTGCCGCCTTTGCAATTGATCAGGGAAGAGAAGTTTTTGCAATCCCCGGAAATATCAACTCACTAAAATCGGGTGGCACTAACAGATTGATCCAGGATGGGAATGCAAAACTTGTGATGAATGTCGCTGATGTTTTGATTGAATTTAAGATTGTACCTAAATCAAATCCTGATCCCGCTCCCGTGCTTCAACTCTCGGATCTCTCAATGTTTGAAGAGAAAATTTATACTACCATTGGCTTCGAACCGTTACATATCGACCAGATTTCAAGTCTTACAGGACTAAATATCTCCGAATGTCTCATCAACCTTTTGCAACTTGAGTTCAAAGGTCTTGTTCGTCAGCAACCAGGCAAAAACTTTGTGAGAATATAGAACCACGATATGATAGAAGTAAAAGATATTTACAAAAGTTTTGGCGAAAACCAGGTGCTTCGGGGGTTGAGTCTGAATATCTATCCGGGTGAAACTCTTGCAGTTATTGGAAGATCAGGTTGCGGGAAATCAGTTCTCCTTAAGCATATAATGGGGCTTCTAAGACCTGACAGCGGCACAGTAACGGTGGAAGGGTATGATATAAACAAGATCAAGGAAATAGACCTCTACGAACTCCGTAAGAAGTTTGGGTTTTTGTTTCAGGGAGCTGCTCTCTTCGATTCGATGACCGTGGGTGACAATATCTCTCTCCCTTTAATAGAAAGTGATACTAAATTCACTTCCACCGAAATTGACAAACGGGTCGCTGAAAAATTGGAACTTGTAGGACTTCCCGGTATCGAAGCATTAAAACCCGCAGAACTTTCCGGCGGAATGCGTAAAAGAGTTGGACTTGCCAGAGCCCTGATCACCGACCCCGAATATATCCTCTACGATGAACCGACAACAGGACTTGACCCAATAATGAGTGAATCGATCGACAATCTTGTTAAAGACCTGAGTGAAAAACTAAAAGTCACCTCAATAGTTGTTACACACGATATGATAAGTGTAAACATCGTTGCTTCAAGAGTAGCCCTCGCTCACGAAGGCAAAATTTATTTTACCGGCACCCCCCAGGAGCTCGCCTCCTCAGAAGATGAACTTATAAAAGAATTTATCTCGAGAACTTTGTAGTAAACGATTAATTCATTTTTTGTTTATTTCGATTTGTTGCCGTATATTACAAGACTGTTTTCCAATTTTTATGAGCAAGAGCCAGGAGTTTATTTTTATGTCAAGAACATGCCAAGTTACCGGAGTAAAACCAAAATACGGCAGCAGCATTTCCCACGCTCACAACCATACCAAAAGAAGATTCCTCCCCAATCTCCAAAAAAAGAGAATCTGGGTTCAGGAACTTAATAGATTTGTGACCGTGAAACTTACCGCCAATGCAATCAAGACTATTGCTAAAAACGGTACTGCTGTTATCGCACAGTTGGTAAGAGAGAAAAAAATCGCCGTAAGGTAGTTTTTCTCCATTTAGATTTTGAAAAGGCTGTTTCGAAAGAGGCAGCCTTTTTTTTTGTGTCTGTAGGGGTCGCTGATACACGCAGATTAAACGGTGTGCAGAAATATCTCAACATATCACAATAATTTCGTAAAATTAAGAAGAACTTTCTATTCAAGTTGATGTTGTGAAACTGTTGAAAAACGACAAGTTCTCTAATCACATCAGGAAAACCGGTAAAGTTATTTATGCCTGATGAAGAATTTTTAGACTCTCCCCAAATAAAAAAAGCTGCCCCATTTCTGAAGCAGCTTAATACCTAATACCTAATAATTAATATTTAATATTTAGGTCAGTCTTCTTTTTGTTCCTTAACTACAAACACTTTTATCTTAGCGATAACAGTTGGGTGCAGTTTCACGGGTACATCGTAGATACCGAGAGCTCTGATTGGATCAGGAAGATCAATTGATCTTTTGTCGAGATCAAATCCTTTTTCCTTTAATCCTTCAGCGATCATCTGTGAAGTGACGGAACCAAAAAGTTTGTCCTCTTCACCGGCTTGAACAAAAAGTTCAATCTTTACATTCTCAATTGCGGTTGCAAGCTGGGTAGCTGCAGCCACTTCTTTATCTCTTTTCTTGTTGATCAGTCTCTTCTCATCCTCAATAGCTCTCATGTTGCCTTTAAGGGCTGCATAAGCGTATTTCTTGGGGATAAGGTAGTTCTGAGCATAACCTTCGTTAACTTCGACGATTTCGCCCACCTGGCCAAGAGAATCGATATTTTGTCTTAATATTACTTTCATTATCCAATCTCCATTAAATTATTTAACCGAATCAGCTACATATGGAAGAATAGCCATGTGTCTTGCTCTTTTGATAGCTGTAGTCAACTGGCGGTGATATTTTGCACTGGTACCGGTAATTCTTTTAGGGATTATCTTACCTTGTTCGGTAATAAATTTCTGCAAGAGCTTGGCATCTTTGTAATCGATGTATTTAATGCCCATCTGCGTAAATCTGCAAACTTTATTGGGCTTTAACATACGCATCTTGTTTCTGTTATTGCTAAAGTTGTTGTTGTTATTAGTGTAAATCATAATTACTCTTTAATAAGTTTAGATTCTTCTTCAGTTAAGAACTTATCGAATGAATCGGATGTGTAACCGGCAGAGTCATCTTCATAATCAGTGATGGCTTCCTCATATAACTCTTCTCCGGTCGGTTTAAATCGTTTATTTAGAAATTGAATCCGCCTGGCTTTTATTTCCACGATACTGCGGCTGCTTCCATCGTCACTTCTCCAGTTACGACTTTGCAACTCGCCATCAACCAAAACGGCTGAACCCTTCCTGACACGCTCGCGACAGCTATCAGCCAACTTGTTCCACGCTACCACTCCAACAAAACAGACATCCTCTTGCCACTGGCTTCCGGAGTCCCTGAATTTTCTGTTGGAGGCTATGGTAAAATTGACCACCGGCGTCCCGTTTGTTGTGTGCCTGTAAACAGGGTCTTTTGTTAAATTTCCGGCTATAACTACAAAGTTAATTTCCGGCATCTTCAACTCAGCCATATATGATTTCCTCTTTCATTATCAGGCCGACTTCTCGTCAGTATCTTCTTTCTTTTCAGCTACGACTTCTTCTGCAGGTACCTCAACCGAAATCTCTGCTTCGACCTCAGGACTCGCTTCGGCTACTGGTGCTGCTTCTGCAACTTCCACTACAGCCTCAACCACCGGTTCTACTGCAGCAACCTCTGCTACGGGTTCACTTGCGGGAACTTCAACTGCAGAGATCTCAGCAGGAACCTCTGCTTTCTCTTCTGCAACTGCAATTTCCTCAACTTCTTCCTCAGCAACTTCTGATTCTGCTTCCAGTGTTTCAGCTTCAAATTTCCTTGTTGCAAAATACTCGAGAGCTTCTTTTTCAAGTCTGATTGTCAAAAATCTGACAACTGACTCGTCAATTTTCATAAGTCTCTCAAGCTCTGCGATCAAGTCAACAGGAGCTTCAAACCTGTAAATTACATAGTATCCAATTCTGTTTTTGTTGATAGTGTAAGCAAGTCTTTTCCTGCCCCACTTTTCAGTTTCCGATATCTCGCCACCGCCATCGGTGATGATACCGGTGATCTTTGCCACAACGGCTTCGATCTGTTCGTCATCCAGAGCCGCATTAATAATAACGGCTGTTTCATAGTGATTTCTTCTCAAGAATCCTCCCTATGGACTAGGACCCGGCACATGTTGTTCCGGGTAGGGTTAATAAATAAATGAACAATAATTTTTTTTACTTTATAAGTGGTGCTATTACAAGCGCCACAACCGACATCAACTTAATTAAGATATTGAGTGATGGACCTGAAGTATCCTTAAAAGGATCACCTACAGTATCACCAACTACCGCAGCTTTGTGGGGCTCGGAGCCTTTGTAATACATCTGTCCGTTATACTCAACACCCTCTTCAAACATTTTTTTAGCATTGTCCCATGCTCCACCTGCATTCGATTGGAAAATCGCCATCAAAACACCGGTTACTGTCACTCCTGCGAGTAAACCACCAAGCATCTCTGCACCACCAAAAAAGCCTGTGAGCACGGGTACCACAACTGCCAGAAGACTTGGAAGCACCATCTGTTTGATGGCAGAAGTTGTTGATATTTCAACACATTTGCCATATTCAGCTTTCCCTTCAGCAGCATCAAAAATGCCCTGATCTTCTTTTGTCCAGTTTTCTCTCTCTTTACCGTCATTTTTACGCATAATGTTTAATGCGGCTTTAAGTTCAGGAATTGAAGTAAATTGTCTTCTAACTTCTTCAATCATCGACATTGCTGCCTTGCCAACCGCCATCATTGCCATGGCTGAGAAAAGGAAAGGAACTGCTCCGCCGAGGAAGAGACCGGCGATTACTTTCGCTTTGGAAATATCAATAACTTTAAGATCGGCGGCAGTCATAAACGCTCCAAACAATGCAAGAGCTGTTAGAGCTGCTGAGCCAATCGCAAATCCTTTTCCAATTGCTGCTGTTGTGTTACCAACCGCATCAAGTTTGTCAGTTCTCTCTCTAACCTCTTTTGGAAGATCTGCCATCTGGGCAATTCCGCCGGCGTTATCTGAAATAGGACCGTATGCATCAACTGCGAGCTGGATTCCAAGATTTGATAACATTCCCACTGCCGCAATGGCTATGCCGTAAAGTCCGGCGAGTTCAAACGAAACAACTATCGAAAATGCGATGATAATTATTGGAATGGCTGTTGACATCATACCGGTACTTAAACCTGCGATAATGTTTGTTGCACTTCCAGTCATCGACTGACGAACAATATTCATTACAGGACCTTTACCGGTGCCTGTGTAATACTCGGTTACAAGCCCTATAAGAAGGCCTGCTACCAGACCAATTACTGTTGAGATAAACACACCAATTGATGTGTATTCTCTGGTTTCCCCATATAAAGGATCATTATAGCTCCAGCTGCCCGGAAGCATATACTGAATAAGGAACCACAATCCCGCTATTGTAAACAGAGAGGATAAAAACTCTCCCGTGTTTAGTGCGCGCTGTGGGTCGCCGCCTTCTTTAACTTTAACAAAAAATGTTCCGGCAATCGACATTAAAATTCCGAGAGCTGCAATTGATAGAGGAAGCAATACTGCACCCAACCCGTCAAAATGCTCTGAAAACCCGTGAACAGGGATAAATGCCGCACCCAAAACCATCGTACCAACTATCGCTCCGACATAACTTTCGAAGAGATCGGCTCCCATTCCTGCAACATCACCAACATTGTCACCAACATTGTCTGCAATAGTTGCGGGATTTAGTGGATGATCCTCCGGTATTCCGGCTTCAACTTTGCCCACAAGATCAGCACCAACATCGGCTGCTTTTGTGTAGATTCCGCCACCAACTCTTGCAAAAAGTGCAATTGAGGACGCTCCGAATGAAAAACCTGTTATTACTGTAATTACTCTGCTTGTGGCAGTTGCCAGCAATGTTTTATCGCTAAACACATCCGGGGTTAACCACATTTGGGAATAGATCGCTAATAACAATCCCAATCCCAAAACGCCGAGACCCACAACTCCGAGTCCCATCACCGTACCACCTGTGAAGGCGATATTTAATGCGGCTCCAATACTTTTCCTCGCAGCGTTAGTGGTTCTAACATTCGCCTTTGTTGCAGCTTTCATACCAATGTAACCTGCAAGTGCTGACGAAAATGCTCCCAAAATGAATGAAACCGCCACCAAAGGATGTGAATCCTCTTTCATGTTGGCAGTAACAGCAAGCAATATTGCCACCAAGGTAACAAAAATTGCAAGAACTTTGTATTCTGCTCTCAGAAATGCCATTGCGCCCTCTGCAATGTAACCTGAGATGCGCACCATCTTTTCTGTGCCGGGGTCTTGTTTGGATATCCAGCTTGATTTCACATAAGTGAATAACAGACTTAATATCCCGAACAACGGCAAAATATAGATGATATAATGTTCCATTTAATCTCCCGGATTAATCGATTATTGTTTGGTCTTTAGTTATCAGTTTACTGTTGGCGTCAAGTATCCCTTTAACACCGGTTCTGATAAATTCATTTGCTAACAATGAACAAGTGTCGAACACCTTTGTTGTGAGTTCGAACTCATCTTTTTCAAATGGACTCAACACATAATCTGCCATGGCGCCGGGAGAAAAATTATTCCCGATGCCTATCCGCAACCGTGTGAAATTTTCACTTTCGATTGAGTAGATGATTGAGCTGATCCCGTTGTGTCCTCCGTCGCTCCCCTTTAATTTAACTTTGTATTTTCCCGGTTCAAGATTAATCTCATCATAAACAACAAGCATATCTTCAGGTGAGCCGCTAAACTCATTCAGAAGATCAAAAACAGCGTTACCACTAAGATTTACATAAGTGACAGGTTTAATAAGCAAGAAAGGATTCCCCTCAAGAGAACCCTCTGCCTGATAATATTCGTATTTTGAAGGCGTGAACTTCAGAGAATGAAGAGAAGCAAACTGGTCAAGAAACATAAAGCCTGCATTATGGCGGGTTTTTTCATATTTCCTTCCCGGATTGCCAATCCCGACTATAAATCTCAAGTCTTATTCTTCGTCTTTGTCCTTGCCTCTGGCAATAACCTCTGGTTCTGCCGGTGCTTCTTCAGTTTCTACAGGAATTTCAACACCACGTGGTATTGTTATTGCGCAAAGCACTGTTTCAGCTGGATGAAGTATTGTGATATTTGGATAATCCAACTTTCCAACATTAAAGCTCTGTCCAAGTTTAAGAGGTGTGATATCAACTGTCAAAGAATTTGGCAGATCTTTTGGCAAACACTGGATCGAAAGTTTGTGAAGATTGATCGAAAGCTGACCACCGGCAATTACGCCTACTGAATTACCTTCATATTTAACAGGAACATCGATAGTAACTTTTTCACCCTTGGTAAGTCCGTACATATCAAAATGAACTATCTTCTCGGTAACCGGATCCAACTGAATATCTTTAAGAACACACTGCTGTGGTTCGTGACCTTCAATCTGAAGATTTATCAAATAGCTCTTCGAAGTGAAGTGCAACTGTTTGATGGAATTTTCAAGTGCTTCTATTGCAATAGGCTCTGTCTTATTTGCGTAAAAGATGCCCGGTACCTTAGCTTGGCTCTTTAAAATGTTCCTTCCTGCTTTACCAAAAAGTGTCCTTACGGACGCATTTACAATTTTTGTTTCCATTTGTTTCTCCGTGAGGGATTATCCTTTGTCCTTATCGAACAAAGAGCTAATCGACTCGTTTTTGTTGATTCTTAATATAGCCTCAGCAAAAATCGCTGAAGCGCTAAGTACCTGAATTTTATTTCCTAATTTCGCTAATTTGTCATCGTCCACCGGTATGGTGTCGAGTACATACAATTTCTCTATATCAGAGTCCATAATTCTTTCAACTGCGGGTCCTGAAAGCACGGGATGAGTAACCGAAGCAAATATTCGCTTGGCACCCCGTTTTTTTAGCGACTCTACAGTTCCTTTAAATGTTCCGGCTGTGTCGATAAGATCATCAACCAACAAAACATCTTTCCCTTCAACCTCACCAATGATGTGTGCAATCTCTGCAACATTGGCGGTTGGTCTTCTTTTATCACTAACAACAAGACTTGCATTTAACTTGTTGGCATATGCACGAGCCATTTTAATTCCTCCCACATCGGGGGAAATAACGGCAAGATTGTTGCTTAGGTGCTTAAGTTCGTTGTAAAAGACTATTGAACCGTAAAGGTGATCGAACGGGATGTCAAAAAATCCCTGGATCTGAGGTGTATGCAAATCCATTGTGATCACACGGTCGGCACCCGCAGATATGATCAGATTTGCAACTAACTTTGCAGTAATAGCCACTCTTGGCTGATCTTTTCTGTCTTGCCGGGCATATCCAAAATATGGAATAATAGCCGTGATCCGTTTAGCTGAAGCCCTTTTCGCTGCATCAAGCATTATGAGCAGCTCCATCAAGTTCTCTGCAGGTGGGTTGGTCGACTGGACGAGGTAAACATCGTTTCCACGAATATTTTCTCCGTATTTTACCCAGATCTCACCATCACTAAACTTTTTTATTTCTAATGCCCCAAGACGTTTTTCAACATCCAATCGCCTGCCCATATAGCCAACTATTTTTTCAGCAAGCTGCCGGTTTGATCTACCGGAAAAGATTTTGATTTCGGAATCCATGGTGTTCCAGAAATTTAGATAAATATAGCTTACAAATATAAGGAATGAAGTTTAGTAAATCAAGAAAAAATGTCTATTTGGTTTTTTTCTTGTTATAATGCTCTGTAATGGTTAAGTCTAAAGATATTTTATCCGATTTCCTGACTCATCACACATTACCGGTTTGCTTGAAATTGGATTCAATTGCCACAAAAAGTTCTATTATATCTGTTTACGGAGAATGATGCTTAAAAACCTTTTGAAAAAATATTTCAGTTACCCATTCATTCGGTCTCTCATTAGTTTGTCCTTGAAGATTCGATTAATCACAGGATATGTAATCGATGTTCTGTTTTCACCTTCTATATTACTTTTTGCGTTTCTGTTTTATTATTATCGAAAAAACTCCCTCAAGAACTTTCCGATATCGAAAAAAATATTTCTAACTGTTGTAATGATACCAATTATTGATCATTATTACGAACCTCTTTTTAATCCAAAACATTTAAGATATTCCCTCCGTAAAGAAAGAAATCTACCCGGCATCAATTTTAATGATGATGAACAGTTAGAGATATTAAATAAATTTGATTTCAACGATGAACTGCTACAATTCCCTCTAATCAAAAAGTCAAATGAGAGGGAATACCAGTATAATTGTGATGCTTTCTCATCGGGGGATGGCGAATATCTCTATAACATGATCAGACACTTCAAGCCAAAAAGAATAATTGAAATTGGATGTGGTGATTCTACTCTGATGGCACAAAACGGGATAAAAAAGAATTTTTTAGAATCCGCTGATAATAAGTGTGAACACATTTGTATTGAACCCTATGAAAGACCATGGTTGGAAGAGCTGGGGATTACGGTTATCAGGGAAAAAGTTGAAGATGTAGGGCTGGAAATATTTAAGTCCTTAAATAAGAATGATATCCTCTTTATTGATTCGTCACATATGATAAGACCACAGGGTGATGTTTTATTCGAGTATCTGGAGTTGTTACCAATTTTGAATGAAGGAGTTATAGTTCATATTCATGATATATTTACACCCCGCGATTACCTTGATGAATGGTTTGGTGAAAAATTGTGGGATGAACAATATCTTTTGGAGGCGTTTCTTTCTAATAATAATAATTTTAGAATTATCGGAGCGACAAATTACCTCTCACACAAGTATAATGAACTGTTTTCATCCAAGTGCCCGATTTATAAAATGCAAAACTGGAAGAGAACCGGGATCATTTTATATGGTTAAAAACTGAAAGTTTTTAAAAGAGTGGTAATTGCAATTTTGCCGTTTAATTTTCAGATCCATAGAACCCTGGTTTTACATTAAATTTTACTTTTTGGAAGCTATAATTATCAAATGATCCAAAGCAAGTGCAAGAGGTTTGTCCCCTCCTCTAATATAATCATTAAACATAAAAAAGAGATTTTTGGGAAGTCTAAGGATATTTCGAATATACCCGCTATCGTATGCAGTATGCCAATAACCCAGTAAACTGAAACCATTTTTATCAAGAAGATATTTGATACTCGCGATATTATAGAAAGATATATGCTCATAAGATCCAAAATAGGGCCATTTACCCCGCGTCAGGATTGCATTTAGAGAGTTAACATTTCCAGTGGCAATCATCAAATTACCATCCGATTTTAAATACTTATGGGTAGTGGTTAACAATTTATTTGGATTGCTAATATGTTCCAAAACATCCATCATCATTATTACATCGAAATCTTCTGTTTCAAGATCATCAGTAAGATATTCGCTGATAATATCAATTTTTAATCTGTTTTTTGCGTAATCAGAAGCATAGGGTGACGGTTCAACTCCAAATGTTGTCCAACCGGAAGTCCTGAACTTATCAAGAAGGAAACCATAACCACAACCCACATCCAAAATCCTGCCCGATTTTTTAAATTTCTGCAGTAGTGTTACTGGTTCAGAAATCAAATATGATTCGTAATCACGAGGTTCGATAATCCCAATTCCAAAATACTCAGAATTGAGTATTCTGTAATACTTGTCAATTAATTCCTCATTCAATTGATGAGATGAATAACAATGCCCACAATTTAGACACTCTTTAAGAATTATCTCGGGGATGGTTTTAATGTCCAAAAATTCGATCATTTTCGAACTTTTATAATTTATTCGGAATCTTGACTTAAATTTAGACCCATTACACACAGGGCACTTTACAACAATAAAGTCTGTATTCATCTTATAGAATCCTCATTAATAAAATAGAAATTTCACCTCTTACGCTCACCAAAAGAATATTCGATTTAATTGATTGAACTAATTGAAGTTTATTTTTTTAACAATCTTTGCCGGGTTACCTGCAACGAGCGAGTATGGAGGAATATCACGAAGAGTAACCACAGAACCGGCAGCAATTATACTTCCTTCACCAATATTCACTCCCTTAAGTATTATTACATTTATCCCAATGAAGACATCATCTCCAACGACTACCGGTGCAGAACGGACATTTGCAAAGTCAGTTTCACGAGGTGTACGAAGTTTGGGATTCAGTGAGTGGTAATCGTGATCGTATATTCTTGAATTTCCACCAATTAAAATTCTGTTACCAATTATTATTTTATTTCGGGCTGAGATAACACTTCCTGAAAACCCGCAATTATCACCTATTTCAATTGATCCGGTACCGTATGTGGTAAAGATCGCCTTGTTGGTCAAGCCAACGAGGTTGGAATGGAATCGTGAATTGACAATAAAATTATCACCAAATTTTATGCTCCCCCTGTTAAAAACTTCAATAGTTACTTTACCATTGGCTTTTAGGTTTTTACCATATCTACAGTCAAGGAGCCAAAGTTTGCTTTTCATTAAAATTGATGAGTACAGGGTCGAAAAGCCATGCAAATAACCATTGAGTTTTTTAAAAACCTTGTAAATAAAAAATTTCATATTTGTCTCAGTTCTTCAATTTTTATCTCCGGCACAGGATCATCAGGTCGGTAAAGTTTAAAAGATTCAATCAACTTGAGCCTTACATTATCCTTTCCTTCATCAGGTGTGCGGTAAGGAATATGTCCATGTTTTAGCCGGTAATATCTGGAAAAAATTCTGAAATAAAGCATAAATTTGAAATTATTCTTCCTTATGCTGCTTCCCTTCAGGTCTTCATCCTGGTCTTTTATCTTTCGATTACTTCCTGCAATATCAGCAAACCACCAGAAAGGTGAATAGCCCAGGAGTTTAAATATTCTGGTTGAAAGATCAACATGTTCCCAGGCATTATAATAAATCACATCAATCAAACCCGTTTTTTCAAGTATCCCTTTTGTAAAATAGGAAAGTGCCCCGGGGATGTGCTGGTTGAGAGTTAATATTTTTTCACCATTGTATGAGACTTCAGCCCTGGGGGCAGGTTCCCCATTCTCAGTCTTGTTAAGAGGTCCATGAAAGGCGAAATTAAAATGTTGCAAACCAGTAAGTTTGGAAGCTCTAATATAGTCATCGAATATTGAGCCATCTTTTATAAGAATGTCATCTTCCAAAATAAAAATATGCTCACAGCCTTTGTTTATCAGGTAGGACATGGCATCATTTTTTGATCTGCCAACACCTTTGTTTCTTTTGTGTTGAATCACTTTGATATTTTTTTTTGCATAGATTGATTCGGGATAAGGATTTCCATCATTAACAACCACTATATTTTTAATATCAGGTAGTGACAAAAGCAGATTTTCAAAATAATCGACTCTGTTGTAAGTAACAATTCCAATTCCATATTTTTCAGTCAACTTTTATCAATCCTTGATTTATAAGATATTTATTGAAGTTGAAAATCAATTTTGCGTTGCTAAATTTTTGGAATTTATCGATAATCTTTTTGCAAGCTGCAATATCTCCCTTTTGTTCATTCAGAATCGCTGCAAATAAATAAACACTTTCATACGCAAAATCCTCCACCTTAAAAACACGCCAAATTAAAGATGTAAAAAGGACAGGTTTTGATGGTATTTTTTCAAGGAAAGTTAAAAATCTTGTTTCATTTTTGATTGCATCATTTTGTATTAAAAATTTAGCGAAATCATATTTTATTTTGAATGCCTCATGAAGTGTTCTGCCAACATTTTGGAACTCTTTGTTCTCGTCGGCCTTGGAGCGAAAATATACCCCAAAAGTGCCCGGGACTCTTTTTATCTTGTACCGTTTACTTACTTCACAAACAAATTTATAGTCACCTGCAATGTCAAAAGAGCCATCAAACCAGATATCATGTTTTGTGTGGATATCCCGTCTCCAGACAGATTGGGGTCCACACATATATCCGTTAAAAAGATTTATTTGGGAAAACTCCCTTGAGACAATTACTCTCCGGTTTTTACTTTTTGCAGCTTCAAAATCTTCATTTTCTTCGGGGGATATAAAATAATCTCCATAAACAAGTCCCAAACTTTCATCTTTCTCCAACGCTTCACATAACTGTTCCAAAGCAAATCCGGCAAGTCTGTCGTCAGCATTGGCATTTGTAATGTATTTACCTGTTGCCAGCTTAATCCCTCTGTTCCATGCTGCGTACATCGATTCAGTTTCTGCAGTCCTTACATATTTGATGTTTGGATGGTTGGGAAGAAAAAGGTCAATTATCGCTTTTTCATTTTCAGGTGAGTTGCTGTCGATTATGATAATTTCAACTTTATTGCCAAGTGTTTGTGTAAGGAGGTCTTCAAGTCTTCTCTTAATAAACTTTTCCCCTTTAAAAAGGGAGATAATTGCCGAAATTAGATATTCATTGTTCATTTGAAGTGCTCAAATCCCTTTTATAAGACTTTTTCCCATTGAGATCAGTTCCTTTATGTCGCCAAAAAACAGGAAAAACCACGAAATTGCCAATACACCTGATACCACAAAAATTGGTAACCCGAAACTATGATTTAGATAAAATACTGTACTTAGCGCCATGAGGATAAAAAGTAATTTCCAACCACCGGCTTTAACTAAAAAATTAACAGTTGAAAAAACAACGATCTTTTTTAAGTGCTTGAGTATCAATCCGTTTGCAATTGCAATAATAATTACAAACCCTGCTAATCCATAATATGAGTTTGTTATAATAATTCCGGAGTAAACAAATAAAGTGGCGCCAGTTAAAGTGACTAATTGAATCAAAGTTAAAAACTTCGCTTCCCCAATTCCCAAAAGCATCGTATAGTATGAAAACCCAACAAGGTTAATGCTTTCGGCGAGAGCCAACAAGATAAAGATGTTATAAGAAAGTGGAGATTTATAAAAATAGACAAAAATAGTAGCGAATACGGGGGAAGCCAACATAAATATCAACCCGGCGAATATTACCCCTTTTTTTGAAAGCTGAAGACAAGCGTCAAACAGAAAACTTCGATAATCTTCAGGAACAAGTTTTGACGCTTTGGGATAAATGGTTCGAAATGCTGCAGAAAAAAGGCCTGAAGAAGCAAGCGAGAACCTCTTTGCAATATCATAATAACTTACATAAGAGACATTCAGATTTGTTCCGATTATGTACTTTAGGACGGGATCAATTGCTGTACCTAATATTGTAGCTCCTTGAACATTTATACTAAAAGAGAAAAGCTCTTTAAAGATTTTCCAATTAAAGTTAAACAAACCTGTCCTGATATCGGGATTAACAAGCCTTAAAAGAAACTTAAGCAACACCAGCTGAATTATCGCAGCGATTAAGAGAAAAGTCGCCAATCCGGTAAAATCAAGATCAAATATTAAGGAGAGAAGTGCCGCCGAAAGTGTTAAAAACGAGTAGATTATTGCTATTTTACTGTATAAAACAAAACCTCCAAGTCCCTCAAATAACGATCGGAAGCAAGTTGAAATGTAATTAACATAAAAAAACAAGCCAAGTATTAAACTTGTTTTAACAGCAGTTTCTTTTATGTTTTCGTTTACCAGGGATGGATTACCAACATAATAGATCATACTAACAGAGAAACCAATTGCAAGAATTAAAATACCAAAAATCAAAAAAAAGACCAGTCCCGTTGAGGAGATAACATTCAGATCACTATTTTTACTTTTTCCTCTGGATATGGCTCGAATTAAAGCCATTCCAAATCCTAAATCCAGGACATTGCTTAATCCCCAAATTGAGGATAATAGGACCCATACCCCAAAGAGTTCGGCTCCAAAGTTCATTAAATTAAATTTCAGGGCAAGCAATGAAGTCAACATCGTAAGAATATAATGACCTGCCAGCCATATATTGTCTTTTTTACTGCTCAATTGGTTTTCCCTCTTTTTTCACATCCAAAATCAGATGATTAAGCGCCGAGATTACACCCAGTACAAAAGCGAAGATGAGAATACCTCTACCCCAATACCAAGCATCTGAAAAAAACAAGGAGATATAGATGTAAATCAAAACCCAGAATGCAATAAATGAAGGGAGGAAATATTCTGTGCCTTGTGCTTCAGTGTAAATCTTTCGTGATCGTCTAAATATTATAACGAGGAAAAACATTAAACCTGTAAATCCAACAATTCCCGCTTCAACCAAAATCGCAAAATAACCGTGATGGAGTGTTAGCCCCGCAACAAATTTTTTAAAAAGGACTTCGGGTAATGTGTTATAAAATTGTGATGAATACCCAAATGAGTAAATTCCAATTCCGGTAACAGGGTTTTGTAAAAAACCGTTATATCCCGTTGTCCAGATGAAATATCGCGTCACTAAAGAATTGGAGACATCCCCTACTTCAAGGCTCTCCTGAGTTAATTCTTGTTTGTTCTCCAACCTGAAAAATCCTGCACCAAAATAACTGATTAAAAGACTACCAACGAGAGCAACGCTGCCAATTGAGATTAAACCATAGCGAATTATCTTTTTTTTGTTTATTTGCAGGTACTCGGATTTTATTATAATATGGATTAAAGAAAGAAGGAGCACCAGAAGGATGTTGATCCACACATTTCGTGTCTTGGTGAATATTGAGGCTAGAATTTGAATCAGGAAGATCGTACCCAACCATATTTTTTTTTCACCTTTGGCTACCATAAACAAAATAAATGTTATAACGATCGATATTCCCAGGATATCAACAAACATGACTCCGGCAAAGCCAAAACTTCTGCGTCCTGTGGTGATGCCTTGATATATACAATAAAAAGAGTTAAGTGTGACGATTCCTACATAGAGGGCAGTAACAAAATTAATTTTTTTCATTTCTCTTAGTGAAACTGCAAGCAGAATAACCAGCAACAAAAAAGATGGCCATATCAGCATGTTTAGCATACTGTTGGTCAGAGCCCTGGAATTCAGGAGAGAGGGGAGCAAACTTAAAACGAAAATAATTATGACAAAAGTAAAAGGAGTTTTCAGGTCCTGAAATTTAAACCCTATGGATGTAAGCATAAACGCCAGAACAAGGTAAGGGATTAATAATATCCCGATGTGTATCAGGAGAAGCGGAAAAATATCAAAAAACAGGGAGGTAATAAAAACGAATATTGCAACTTTAAAGTTGACTAAACCAATTAGAATTACAGGAAGCCCGATAAGTACAGCCTGAACTGTAGCCTTATTTCCGAACATATCCAAAAAATAAGTAACGGGCACTATCAACAAAATAACCAATAAAAGGAACGCGATGTTCGTGTTCTTCTCTCGTGTAAAATTCAAAAGAGGCAAATTTCTAATCTGTTTTCTCTTTAAAGGAAAAGATATTTCTGAGTATGTACCTTATTTTGGGATCACTGGAATTTTTTACCAGTTCCTGAAAAATTAAGCCAAAAGCCACTAAACCAACCGAAAATGCGGCAATAAGCAGAGTGTACATAGTTCTTGGAGGATAAACCTTTTTATCATTCGGTGTTGCCCGGTCCAATGATAATATAACCGGTATTTCTTTTTGTTCGTCAAATTTTGCCTGCTCATATAGAGGCAAAAGAAACTGTAACATCTCAGAATTTATTTTTACATCTCTATATAACCTGTAGTACTCAATTGCTTTTGTTGGCAAAGCACCTATTGGAATTAATACAGAATTGGATGTTTTCCCCGATTTAATCGAATTTACCTTCTTTTCAAGAGATTCAAGTGCATCGCGTAAATTCTTAACAGATGGAGTGTTTTCGCCAAGCATTTTCTCTGCAGTTTCCAATTCAACTTGTTTTCTGGCAAGTTCCATCTCTAAATCAGCAAACGCTGTGATGCTCGCCTTAACTTGTTGCTCTGCCTCAAATACTCCATTTTTCTTTTGAAATTTTTCCAGTGAGTCTTCAGAAAGACGCAGGTTAACAACCACCTCATCATATCTCTTTTGGATAAATACTCTATTCTCTTTTGTCTTTTTTGTATTAATCTCTACTACTTTTTTGTTTAATTCGTCAACAAGATAATTGGCAATATCAGCAGCTTTTTTGGGATTTTTATTGCGAACTGCCACCGAAAGTGATAAATCATCATTGTTGGCAACGGAAATATCTTCTGAAAAATATTTGATTAACTCAACCTCATATTTGTATTTATATTCCTTTTTAAGGTCAAACTTCTCGATTGTTTTCATCAGGTTGGTTCGACTATAGATTAGGGTCATATAAAAATCCAGATCACTGGAAGTAGTGCCCCCAAGATTGGAAAGTCCACCTATGGGTAACCCGGAAATGTTTTTTAGTAACGATGACATTCCTCCGCTTTTGCCGGATTCGTAAGGAACTACAACAGCTGTGGACTCGAATTTTTCATCCACTAAAAAGTAAATTGAAAGGTAACCCCCAACAACTGAAATCACAGCGACGAGGAATAACAACCACTTCCTTTTTACAAGAATCACCAAAATACTCAACAATTCAATATTTCTTTCTTCAGCCATTTTATTTCTTTTTTTAAATCTGTATCAGTTTAATAAGATATTAATACTAATGGGCAAATATTTCCTCAAAAGCAGTTACCACATCGTTAACATCCTCATCGGTCAGCTTTGCTGAAAACGGGATGGAAAGAGTTCTTTCTGATATAAAATCGGAATTTGGAAAATCACCAATTTTGTATCCAAATTCCTGCTGATAAAATGGATGCCAGTTGAGACCAAGATAATGAACACCGGTTCCTATCTTTCTCTTGTGCAGTTCCGTTATCAACTGATCCCTGGTTATTTTTGTTTTGGTATCATCCACCAAAATAATATAGAGATGAAGTCCGTGACGCGAAGCGGAATCGGCTGCAGTTGGCAGAATTAATGGCAGATCTTTTAGTCTTCTGTTATATTCATCCCATATCTGTTGCCTTCTCTCATGGAATCTTTCAACTTTCCGAAGCTGATGGATTCCAAGTGAAGCCTGAATATCGGTCATGTTATACTTAAATCCCGGAAAAACGATTTGATAGTGTTTGTAACCGTCATCCGAAAATCTCTTCCAGGCATCTTTGCTCATCCCGTGAAGGGCATAAATTTTTAATCTGTTTGCAATGGCTTCATTGTTGGTAACTATCATACCCCCTTCAGAAGTGGTCAGATTTTTGGTAACATAAAAACTGTAACTTGTCAGGTCGTTGAAAGTGCCAATTTTTTGCCCCATAAACTCAGTCTCTATTGCATGCGCTGCATCATTAATGATATGAATACCATACTCACTTGCAATCTCATTCAGTTTGTCCATATCAACTGCTCTTCCGGCAAAATGTACGGGAATAATCGCCTTTGTTCTCGATGTAATTTTTCTTCTGACATCATCAAAATCAAGCGTCATCGTCTCACGATCAACATCAACAAAGACAGGTTTGGCACCCGAATGAATTACTGCATTGGCTGTTGCCGCAAATGTTAGTGCCGGCACAATTACCTCATCCCCCTCTTTGATTCCAAGAGCGACTACACTCAGATGAAGCCCCGCGGTGCAACTTGCAACTGCTATTGCGTATTTTACACCAACATAATTTTTAAAATCTTCTTCAAACTGCGCAACTTTTGGTCCCGTTCCGATCCATCCCGATTGCAAAGTACTTACTACTTCGTTAATCTCATCCTGTTCAATTAAGGGACTGCCAAATACAAGATAATTCTCTCTCATTTTCACTAACTTTTGCTTTATTCAAATAAACTAAACTTTTAAAATAACGATTTGTTGCGATTAATTTGCCACACAAAGGGGTGAACTGCTGCGTAATTTACAAATCAAGCTTCACAAATATTCTCTCGGGAATAGACCTGACTATAAACATTATTACCCGCCAATAACCTGGGGTGTAGATCACATGTTTTTTTGATCTGAATCCATTGTAAATCATTTTTGCAACTTGCTCGGGTTCTGCGGTAAGCGGTTTTGGGGTTTCGACTCCCTGAAGCATTTTAGTGTTGATGAATCCGGGTTGCACGGAGAGAACTTCCACTCCTTTTTTTGAGAGTCGCTGTCTGAGACCCGAAAGGTATGCGGTAAATCCTGCCTTGGCTGCTCCATAGATGTAGTTTTTCATCCTCCCCCGGTCACCGGCAACGCTTGAAATTCCAATTATCGAACCACTGCCCTGATTCTCAAAATAGTTTGCAAATTCATTTAATAAACTGACAATTCCTGTAAAATTTGTGTTAATCACTCTGAGGGTTGCCGACTGGTCCCTCTCTGTAACCTTTTGGTCACCCAAAAGTCCTGCAGCAGCCACTACGACTTCCGGTTTTGGATTCAGGTTATTAAAAAAATCAGGATGGGTTTCAAACTTTAACACATCCAGATACAAAGTTTCCACTTTTATCTCGTAGCGGATTTGTAAATCAGCGGCAGTTTTCCCGATATCTTCCACATTCCTTCCGGCAAGTTGAAGGTTAAAACCCTCTTTTGCAAACTCTACAGCGAGAGCCTTTGCCACATCACTTCCTGCTCCGATTATTAAACAATTTTTCATGTCAGTTCCAGCCTTTTTGATTGCCGTGATGAAAAAACTCCGTCAGGGTCATACTTTTTCTTAATTTCAAGGAACTCTGCAAGTCTCGGATATCCCTTCTTAAATGTATCAGGATCAAGTCTTGAATCCTTGGTAAAATAAAACCTTCCACCATGTTTCAGAACTATTTCATCAAGTTTTGTGAGAAATTTTAAGAGTCCGGGCATAATCGGGAAATCGAGTGCAAGTGTGTAACCCTCTTGAGGGAACGAAATCATCGATTCCTGTTTGCCAAAGAGTTTTAAGACAGCAAGAAATGAACCTCTTCCCTCAACAGCTATTGCCTGCAAAACTTCTCTCATTCCATCCCGACTGTTCGACAAGGGAAGAACAAACTGATATTGAAGAAATCCCTTTTTACCATAAATTCTGTTCCAGTTTGCGATGGCATCAAGTGGATAAAAGAATGGATCAAGATGAGTTATTCCGCTCCCTTTCATCTTGTTCATCATGTAATAAAAACCGTTGAACAACTTGATTGTGAGGGAATTTAGTGATCCCGAAGGGAAATTGAAAGGCACACCAAGCATCCCCTTGTTGTGATAAAAAAGTGGAGTGTTTGCAAAGGGCGTATCTTTAATATCGATTAAGTTGGCGTGTTCACCCCTGAAAAGTATCGATTTCCCAAGGTTTTTCCCCTTGGCAAGACAGTCGATCCACGCAACGGAATAGGTAAATTCTTTTGATTCATCAAATAATCTCATCACTGTATCAAGATTCTCAGCCGGAAGGGCTTCCTGCTTGATGAAAGAGGTTTCTATCTTTTTTAATGCGAACTCAGCTTCAAGAATTATCCCGGTAAGCCCCATTCCACCAATCGTGGCATAAAAGAGATCACTTTTTTCAGTGGGAGAGCACAAAACTGTTTCACCTGATGCAAGAAGAATTTTCATCTCACTCACCCAATTGCCAAAACATACCTCTTTATGATGATTTTTGCCATGAACATCAGAGGCAATAGCACCCCCAACCGTTATAAACTTTGTTCCGGGCGTAACGGGAAGAAACCACCCCTTGGGTACAAAAAACTCAAGAATTGTTGCAAAAGAAACACCGGCTTCACACCTGAGCACACCTGTCTTATCATCAAAAGCCAGGAATCTGTCCATTCCTGTAACATCAACAATTGTCTCTGCAAGTGAGCTGTCGCCGTATGATCTGCCAAGCCCCCGGGCAATAGTATCTCCTCTCTTGCCGGAGAATGTCCCGGGATGATTCATTTTAATAATTTCTGACTCTACAACAGGGTAGCCACCCCAGTTGCTGATTTTTTGTTTACTCATCTGTCTGTTAAAATCCTAACTCTGAAAGTCAATTTGAACAATAGCAAATATAACTATTTTTCAGCAGTCACTTTCAGAATAAGAGGTGGTACAATTTGAGAGGAGAAAAGATATTGTCTTATACAACAGTCGAATAACACTTGACAACTTATCAAAAATTGCGTAATTTACGCAACGCTTTTTACGCAATTTCGAAAAATCAAAATGAAAATCAAAAATCCCTTTATTTTAAGCAGCTATATCTCACCTGAATGGTTTTGTGACAGAAAAAAAGAGACGGCACGAACCACCGATGCCGTTGTAAATGGCAGAAATCTCTTGATATTTTCTCTGCGGAGACTTGGCAAAACACAGTTGATAAAACATTCTTTCCATTTACTTGAAGAAAAACACAACTTTTCAACAGTCTATTTTGATATCCTTCACACACGGAATCTTAACGAATTCACAAAGGCATTTGCAGACGCTGTTTTCCATTCTTTGGAAACTGACACAAGTTCACTACTAAAAAAAGCTACAAAAATACTTTCCAATCTTCGGGTCTCGTTAAGTCTGGATTCAATATCGGGACAGCCGTCACTACAGCTTGATATCAAAGACGCGCGGGAATCGGAAGCTACGCTTTCTAAAATATTTGAATATCTGACTACCCTAAAGAAGAATATTGTAATTGCAATCGATGAATTTCAAAAGATAAGTGTCTATCCCGAGGATAATGTTGAAGAACTCCTCAGGTCGTTTATATCAAATTGTCCAAATGTCCGTTTCATTTTCTCAGGGAGTAGTAATCACTTGCTTATTTCGATGTTTGACTCTGCGAGCCAACCGTTTTATAAAAGCACTGAAATGATGAAACTCGAAAAAATAGAAGACAAACCATATCTCGATTTTATTAAACGACAATTTGAGAAGTTTGACAAATCAATTGATGATACACAAATAACCGATCTGTTGATATGGTGTCGGTCGCATACATTTTATGTGCAATATGCATTTAATAAACTGTTTAGTATAACAGATACAGTGGTTTCAGATCAGGACATTACTAATGTAAAACTGACAATTCTTGAAGAAAATGCCCCGGTTTATTACTCCTGGTCACAACTTCTTACTAAGGTTCAGTGGGACCTCCTCACCGCCATTGCCGCTGAAGGGATTATTTCGGAGGTCTATTCCAATTTCTTCATAACAAAACACAGACTCGGCAGCACCAGCACCGTGAGAACAGCCCTGCGTGCACTCCTTTCCCGCGAACTTGTTTATGAATCACAAGCCGGTTATCAGGTCTATGATGTTTTCCTCAGCAGGTGGCTTGAGCGGGGGAAGTGAAAACTTTTATACTTGATCGGTAAATTGTATTTTAACCTCTACCTTTTTAAAATTACCGAGGTTGATAGCCGAATGGACATAGATTTATCTCAAATAGCAGAACATCTCAACGATGGAAATTATTACCCCGTTTTCTTTGGATTGGAAACCATCTGCAAACAATCAGAATCCCTCGAGGAAATGGAAGTTGAGAAACTATTAGCCAAATTGCTCCGTGATCCCTTCTTTTCCGCATCCATCCCCCCTCAGGAAATTGCAGAGACTACATCACTTCTGGCAGAAAAAGGTGTGGTTGTTAAAACGATCAATCCGCTCATTACAGGCTGCGCTCAATTTCCCCTTCTTTCTCCATTTAAAGATGAGGTTACATTACACGAATTTGCCACATCGGAAGGTAGCTACGAATTAATCCCGGAGACATTCACTCTGGAATGCCGGGAGAACCTCTTTTATCAAATACTCGCTCTACAAGAGATGATTCAATGCAATCTTTCTCTTGAAGAGGAAGCGGGGAATGACACTACAATTCTAAACTTTGGTGTAAAGCTGAACATTCGAACTCCTCTGATTCCACACAAAGTAAAAGTTAAAACAATAGCCGATAATTCTGTCCAATTTGCTGCTCTTGTTGCCTTTTTCTCAGGCTTCACAAAAATCCCCGTTGATGCCGGTTTTGTCTTTTGTGGTGGCTTCGACAAAAATGGAAATGTTGTAAAACTCGAAGATGCAGAACAAATTACGGGAGCAATTTTTAGTAAACGGCCGGGGGTTAAGAAGATATTCATTCCGGAAAGCGATTCCTGGTCTGAAAGTGAACAAGACCTCTTATTTCAAAATCCTGACCGGATAATAAGGATTGGGAGCCTGAGAGAATTAATAGAAAAAGTTTTTGGCAAATCCCTTAAAAAGCTGTTAAAATTTCCGGAAGAAATTCTTCATGATCTTGGTACGGAAAGAATTATTACAACTCTTCTGGGGAAAAAGAGATTTGAAATTTATCATCCGGGACACACAGAATTTCCACCCGTTGTCGCCCGGCAGTTTGACTTGATACTCGCAAATTTCTCTATTGGTAAATTCACAATCTCAAATCTGAAAGAGATTTATATGACCATAGCCCCGGCAAATAACCAGCTTCTGATTCTGGAAGGCAAAATACCGCTTCATATAGTTGTTTCCTACATACTGAATGCAAAAAAAATCCCGGGGATAATTGCCGTGAGGTATAACATGACTGATAATTTTGTCATTATTTCATCCAACCATGGCGAAAAAAACTTAATCGGCAAACAATTCACTTACAGATTATATTATTAATAAAATGAGGCAAAAAAGTAACTGAAAATCTACTGCCCCGGAAGACTCAGGTATAGTTGCTCAAGCAGATCCAGTATGCGGTTCCACGACTGAATCAGGAAATTAACCACATCATCATAAGTCCAGCCCATATAATCGAGAACTCTTTTTAATATAAAGTATGCCAGACTTCCCGCAATAGCGATGAATGCAAAAGTCATCGCATTAAATGCTACAAATGCAATTGCTGCCGCCACAAGTTTGATCACTGATGCACCAAGCCAGATGGCAATCGCAATTCCCAGAACTTTCATTGCGAGAATAAGAAAATCATTCGCTGTCTGGTTAGTGGGCCCATCGGTTCCTGAGTCACTCGATATCGCAAACTCAAGCTCAACTCCATCAACAATCAGAGTATTTCCACTGTTATCTGCCAATCGAACGGATGGCTTAATCCCTTTCCAGCCCCATAAAAGATTTGCCGTTTCCCCATTTTCCTTTTCAATCACAATATGTCGATAATCTGCCGACTGATTTATCCTGTGCCTCAAATAAACAAATGAGTCATTATTTTGTTTTGTCCGGAATTTAATTTTTAAGTCCTTGTCCTTTTCAGCCACAGCTCTTATAATGCCGGAATTTTTCTCAATAGTTAAAGCATTTGATTCAGGATTATCGGAGAAAGAGAGTTCAGGATCCTTGTTTGGATCGGGTTCAACCGGTGAATCTTTACAAGCTGACAACACTCCAAAAAAAGGAATACTTGCCATATACAGTAGGAATTGTGATCTTTTCATTTTTTACCTCAATAATATTGTTTACCCATATTCATCGTCCCAAATCAAATATGGATAAGAGTAAATATAACAAAATTTTTTAGTAATTCTCAACCTCGATGGAAGATCAAACAAGCAGTAATTCTCAAGCCCGGTGGATTAAAAACCGCCACAAAATAATTTTCTTTTTAGCTCCCCCGGTCGTATTTTAACAATCAATAAAATTTAATAACCTGACCGGAGCCGCCATGAAAATGAGAACAGACTTCACATCAATTGATCACTACATTTCTGAAGCCGATGAAAAAGTAAGAGAAACTCTCCAACAAATCAGAGAAGTGATCAGGGAAGCCGCACCAAACACAACCGAATGCATAAGTTATGGAATGCCTGCATTTCGTTTGAAAAAGGTAGTTGTTTATTTTGCGGCATTCAAAAATCACATCAGCCTTTTTCCTGAACCCTCAGGAGTTGAAGCATTCGAAGAAGAACTCCACCCCTACAAACACACAAAAGGCACCATCCAATTTCAATTAAATGAACCCATCCCCTTCGATTTAATCAGACGGATTGTTGAATTCAGGATGAAAGAAGCGATGTCCCAAAATGATCATCGATAAATCTGTAATTATCATCCCAAGTGGTATTTCATCTTTCAGACGGCGAGCAGGACGATTACCACTCCTCACTCTAGCGTTTTAAAATCTCCCTAACTCTGAAGTTCCGAAGTTCTGAGGTTCCGAAGCTCCGAGGTTCCGAAGCTCCGAGGTTCCGAAGCTCCGAGGTTCCCCTCTCTGATTTAAATTTGTAATAAACCCTTCTGATTTGTATATTTGTAGTTCGATTTTTTGGACTATTTGAATTGAAAATTAAGATTTCGGGTTTGGAATTAGGAACCAATGAACTGGAGTTCACGGGTAAGGTCGAAGAGTTGGGTCTTGATGCCCCTTTTTACGGCAATTTCAAACTAAATATCACTTTTGAGAAGTCACATCATCAACTGCTTGCAACGATAAACTTGCAGGTAAATGCCTCCTTTGAGTGCGACAGATGTATCGCTGAATTCAATTCTCAGCGGGATATCAACTTCACTCTGCTTTATCTATTTGATGAAGAGAGCAGAGAAACTGATGATCCCGATGTCAATTACCTCTCCCGTGAGGCAGATAAAATTGACATTTCAACAGAAATTTACGATTATGCTTATCTGGATATTCCATTTAAGATATTGTGTATGGAAGAATGTAAAGGGCTTTGCCCTAAATGCGGTGCCGACCTGAATCAGGGCGACTGCGGATGCCCCAAAGAAGAGTTTAATCCCCTTTGGAGTGATCTTGAAAAACTGCGTGACGAACTTGAAAATGAAGAATAATTATTAACCATATTTGATGGAACTTAGAGATGCCAAATCCTAAAAGAAAGATGTCGAGAACCAGAAGAGACAAAAGAAGAACACACTACAAAGCTGTTGCTCCTTCAGTTGGTTCGTGCCCAAATTGTGGCGAAGTTAAATTAAACCACAATGCTTGCCCTTCTTGCGGTTATTATGCCGGAAGATCGATGTTTCTACCCAAGAAATAATGTAACCGGTCCATTCAATGCAGAGCTCCGGAAACAGCTCCGGCAAGTGTAGAGTTTTGCTCGATGCAATGGGTGGGGATTTTGCGCCCTTAAACGAAATTAAAGGCGCGATTTCGGCTGAATCTGACGATAAAAATCTTGAAGTGTGGCTCGCGGGCGACAAATCAAAGATTATATCTGTCATGAAAGAAAACAACCTTTCATTCGACATCAGCCGTATTGTTGACGCTTCACAGGTGGTTACCATGAGCGATCCCCCCGTTCAGGCATACAAAGAAAAACAGGATTCATCACTCGCTGTCGGTTTACGATTTGTTAAAAATGGTAACGCCGATGCTTTTGTAAGCGCCGGGAACACCGGTGCTGTTATGACCTTCTCTGTATTAATTTTTCGGAAAATAAAAGGTGTCGACCGTCCCACAATAGGCACACTAATGCCATGCGTTGGTGGTTATTGCACCATCTTTGATGCAGGTGCAAGTGTTGACTCCAAAGCCCACCACCTCGCAGAATATGCAGTGCTCGGTTCAATTTATGCCGAAGAGATGCTGAACATTAAAAACCCTCGTGTGGGGGTTTTAAGCGTTGGTGAAGAGGAATCCAAGGGAAACGAAGTCTCTAAAAAAGCCAGGGAAATGATAAAAACCCTCGGTCTCAACTTCCTCGGGAATGTGGAAGGAAAAGATATTCTGAAAGGGAATGTGGATGTTACAGTATGTGATGGTTTCACAGGTAACATCGTTCTGAAATTTGCTGAAGGTGTAAACTATCTCCTAAAACACCTGATAAAAGAATATGCTGATGAAAGCATCTTCAAAAAAATCAAAGTTGGGTTGTTCAAAAGCTCGTTAAAAGCGATCTTTTCAAAACTTAACTATGAAAATTACGGCGGTGTTCCGCTTCTCGGTGTTGATGGAATTACAATAATCGGACACGGATCAAGCTCACCCCTCGCTATTAAGAACATGGTACTTAAAGCCGCAGAAGCACACCGGAAAGAGTTGTTACAAAAACTCGCCGGGGCAATTGCCAGCCGTAACATTGACCACAACGAAGGAAATCCCGAATGATCAACAACTCCAAATATAACGCCGTTATTACCGGCGTAGGAATGTATGTACCCGATGATGTGCTCGATAATGACTATTTTTCAAGTTATCTCGACACAAATGATGAATGGATTGTTTCAAGAACCGGAATTAAAGAAAGACGAATTTTAAAGAATGGTGCCACAAGCGATATGGCTTATGGTGCTTTAAAAGATCTTATTGATACCACGGGACTTGATCCAAACGAAATAGATGTTATTATTGTTGCTACTGTAACCCCCGATATGCTTTTCCCCGCCACCGCCTGCATCGTTCAGGAAAAAATTGGCGCTGCAAATGCGTGGGGATTCGACCTTTCTGCTGCTTGTTCCGGCTTTCTATTTGCCGTTCAAACAGGTGCAGCTTTCATTACCTCAGGCGCATTCAAAAAAGTTGTTGTTATCGGCGCCGATAAAATGACCTCAATCGTTGACTATTCCGACAGAAACAATTGTATCCTCTTTGGCGATGCTGCCGGCGCAATTCTGCTTGAAGCCACCGAAGACAAAACTCTTGGGATAAAAGATTCCATTCTACATATTGACGGAACCGGTGTCGATGTTTTGAACATGAAAGGCGGCGGAAGTTTGAACCCTCCTACCCATGAGACCATTGATAAAAAAATGCACTACCTCTATCAGGAAGGAAAAGCCGTTTACAAAAGAGCCGTCCTTGGGATGGCTGAAGTGTCTGCGGAAGTTGTCGAAAAAAACAACCTCAAGCCGGAAGATATTGCATGGCTTGTACCACATCAGGCTAATCTTCGTATTATCGATTCCACTGCTAAAAGGATGGGAATTGGTATGGAAAAGGTTATGATTAATATTCATAAATATGGTAACACCACTTCGGGCACAATTCCTACCTGCCTCGCAGAATATTACAGAGATGGCAAAGTGAAAAAAGGTGACAACCTTGTTTTTTCTGCCTTTGGTGCCGGATATACCTGGGGTGCTATCTATTTAACATGGGGTATCGACTAATATGGTAAAAAGAGCGCTTCTTTTCCCCGGACAGGGCTCGCAGTATGTCGGAATGGCAAGCGATCTCTATGGAAATTCCGTTGAAGCAAAGGAAATGATCAAAACAGCCGATGCTGCTCTTGGTGTTCCCCTCTCCCATATCATGTTTAACGGTCCCGAAGAAGAACTTAAACAGACTGAATATACCCAGCCTGCAATTTTTGTCCATAGTGTTGTTCTTGCCTCACTTTTGAGAAGACTCGATTTTGAAGGCGCAGCGGGTCATTCACTTGGTGAATATTCAGCTCTTGTTGCCTGTGGCGCAATTCAATATTACGATGCTGTTCAACTCGTCAGATTCAGAGGACAGGGAATGCAACAGGCCGGAACCGATTTCCCCGGAACAATGGCTGCTGTAATTGGTCTCGACAGAGAAACTCTTGAAAACATATGCAAAGAAGCATCCGCCGAAGGAATTGTGCAGTGTGCAAATTTTAATTCCCCCGGGCAGATTGTTATTTCAGGAAGTGTTTCAGGAGTGCTTAAAGGGATGGAACTTGCCAAAGCTGCAAAAGCCCGGCTCGTTTCCCAACTTACTGTCTCAGGAGCTTTCCACTCCCCGTTGATGCAATCGGCAAAAGACCAGCTTAGATTAAAACTTGACTCGGTTAATTTTTATGACGCAAAATTCCCCGTCTATGCAAATGTAACCGGGAAACCCGAAAAAGATAAAGAAGAAATTAAACAAAATCTCTTTTTGCAGGTGACCGCTTCGGTAATGTGGGAAGACACCATCAGGAATATGATTGCGGACGGATTTGATGAATTTGTGGAAGTGGGCCCCGGCCGTGTTCTGCAAGGATTGGTAAAACGAATAAATCCTGCGGTTGTTACCTCAGGAATCGATAAATTTGCAGATATTGAAAAATATTTGTAGCCTTATATTCATTATTAACTAATATTTGATATATTTTCAGATTGAATATGACAGATTTAAAAGATAAAAGAGCACTTGTCACGGGAGGTTCCCGCGGCATAGGAAAATCGATAGTAGAAGAACTTGCAGCAATGGGTTGCTCTGTTGTTTTTACTTACCAATCTTCTGAAGAAGCTGCCAAAGTTATTGAAACTGAACAAGCTGCCCTTGGCAGAAAAGTGCTCGGTTTTAAAGCTGATGCCGCCAGTTTTGATGAAGCTCAAAAAGCCGTCGAATTTACTGTTCAAAACCTCGGTGGGTGCGACTTCCTCGTCAACAACGCCGGGATCACTCGTGATAAATTTCTCATGATGATGAAAGAATCCGATTTTACTGATGTGATCGACGCAAACCTTAAAAGCGTTTTTAATTATACAAAAGCTGTAATCAAACCGATGATGTCACAAAGATTTGGAAGAATCGTGAACATCTCATCGGTGGTAGGCATCACCGGAAATGCAGGTCAGGCAAATTATGCCGCCAGTAAAGCCGGTATGATAGGTTTTACAAAATCGATAGCCAAAGAAGTTGCGTCAAGGAATATCACCTGCAACGCTGTGGCTCCCGGTTTTATCCAAACTGACATGACTGCAAAGCTCAAAGATGAGATAAAACAGGAATTATTAAATCACATCCCGCTAAAAGCTCTTGGTGAATCTTCGCATGTGGCAAAAACTGTCGCTTTCCTCCTTTCACCTGCCGCTGACTATATAACCGGTCAGGTTATTGCCGTCGATGGCGGAATGACGATGTAATTTTTTATTATTAACTTAACAAATAGGAGTAAATAATGGACATTGAATCAAAATTCAATCAAATTGTTCAAGATAAACTTGGTGTAGAAGAATCACAGATCACACCTGAAGCAAGCTTCAGAAACGATCTTCAGGCAGATTCACTCGATCTTATGGAACTCTTCATGGCTTTCGAGACAGAATTTGGTATATCAGCACCCGAAGATCAGGTTGAAAAACTTGATACCGTTGGCGCAGCCCTTGCTTTCATCAAAGAAGAAACAAGCAAAAAGTAAATTTTATTTGCCGGGTGAAGGTTGTTATTAGTAACTCCCAACCCGGCTTTACCTTTTCCCCAGGTTTTTACCCATGAATAACAGACGGGTAGTTGTTACCGGGCTTGGTGCGGTAACCCCCATCGGAAACAATCTTCAAGAATATTGGAGTGGACTTCTCTCGGGAAAAAACGGTGTCGAGCTTATTACAAAGTTTGATACTACCAATTTCGATACAAAATTTGCCGCCGAAGTTAAGGACTTTAAGCCTGAACTCTATGTCGATTTTAAAAACCTGAAAAGGATCGATAATTTTTCAGTTTATGCCCTTGCATCCGCAACTCAAGCCATGGAAGATGCCGGTTTCGCTTCAGGCTCCTACGATCCTGATCGTTTTGGTGTTATTTTTGGGAGCGGGATTGGTGGCTTAAAATCTCTTGAGAACCAGTTTCTCATCTACTATAACGACAATTCCCCAAAAAAGATATCTCCTTTCTTCGTAACGATGATGATAGCGGATATTGCCGGGGGACATATCTCAATTAAGTTTGGACTTAAAGGTCCCAATTATTCAACCACTTCCGCCTGTGCAACTTCTTCACATGCCATTGCAGATGCCTTTATGCTGATTCAACGCGGCACCGCCGATGCGATGATCTGTGGAGGCGCTGAAGCAGCAGCTACTGAATTAGGAATCGGCGGGTTTGGTGCCATGCGCGCCATTTCCACCTGGAACGACAGATTTAAGGAAGCCAGCCGTCCATTTGACAAAGACAGAAACGGTTTTGTCCTTGGTGAAGGCTCGGGTGCTCTTATTCTTGAGGAATATGAACATGCAGTAAAGCGCGGAGCAAAAATCTACGCAGAAATTAGTGGTATTGGACTTACCGGTGATGCATTCCATATGACTGCCCCAGACCCCGAAGGAGAAGGCGCCGTCAGAGCAATGAAAGAGTGTATTCGCGATGCAGGAATTGACCTGAACAAAATTGATTACATCAATGCCCATGGAACTTCAACCCCGCTAAACGACAAAACCGAAACAAAAGCGATAAAAACCGTTTTTGGTAAACACGCTTATGAACTTGCCATCTCTTCCGTAAAATCGATGACAGGTCATCTTCTTGGTGCTGCCGGTGCAATTGAAGCTGTCGCTACTATTCTCGCAGTAAAAAACGACATAATCCCCCCAACAATCAATCTTGATACACCCGATCCCGAGTGTGATCTCTTTTATACTCCAAAAGTTGCAATAAAACGAAAAGTTGATTACGCAATAAGTAACACTTTTGGGTTTGGAGGGCATAATGCCTCTCTCCTCTTTAAGAAAATAGAGGTGTAGTTTTGTTCGGTTTTGTTCGCGATTATTTTAGAAGACTTGAGCAGAAAAAACTGCTCAAAAGAAAAGACTTTAAAAAACTTGAAGAACTTATCGGTAAAAAGATTACCAACCCCGACAGGTTCATCGAAGCTCTCACCCACCGCTCTGCCCTCGACCAGGGTAAGTTTAAAGTCTCCAACGAGAGACTCGAATTTCTCGGTGATGCCGTACTCGGTATGATCACAGCCGAAACTCTCTTCGAAATGTTCCCAAAAACCAATGAAGGAGTCCTCACCAAGATGAGATCCAACCTTGTGAACAAAAACAATCTGTTTGAAGTGGCACAGGGGATGAATCTTTATCAGTTTCTTTTCATTCAGGAAGATCTTGTAAGCGGTAAATCAGTAGGAATAAAATCGATTCTCGCTGATGCTCTTGAGGCATTAATTGGAGTGGTTTACACTGAATATGGATTTGCTGTAACCAAAGATTTTATCCATAAATATATCCTTGAACCGGGCCTTACCAAAGGTGTACATGTCACCGATGAAAACTACAAAAGCCAGCTCCTCGAACTGATTCAGAAGAAAAAAGTGGAACTCCCGCGGTATTATGTCGTCGATGAAACAGGTCCCGAACATGAAAGAGTATTCACCGTCAGAGTATCAGCCGGTCTTCATGTCCTTGGCGAAGGCACGGGCAGAAACAAAAAATCAGCCGAGCAGGTTGCTGCCAAAATGGCTCTCGACAATTTCCAGTCAGGCGAATTCTTTTCGGAATAAATCTCCTATTTCAAAAGTATCATCTTCGAATATTCCCTCTTTCCGCCAAAGTCCAACACATATAAATAGACACCACTTTGGAGGCCGTTTCCATCAAATTGGAAAGTGTTTTTACCTCTTGTTGCTGTTATGACCTCTGAGTGTACCACGCTTCCGGTTACATCATAGATAGTAAGTCCGGCACTACCCGCTTCCGGGGCATTAAATTCAATAATCGTTGACGAGTTAAACGGGTTTGGGTAATTTTGCGCCAGACTAAATTCTGATACAACCGAACCATCCTTCACTCCGGTCGCATTTCCATTATAAAGTGGCATATAAAACAACTTACCATTTTGGGCAGGCAATAATATTCTGTTATCTGCCAGGTTTACACCAAGAGGTGAATAACCATAAGGAAGTCTGCTATAACGCCATTTGTCAGTCGGCGAAAGTGAAGTGTAGATACCGCCAAGTTTATCTATAAGCACACTAATCCCGCCCATTGTTATCATATCCATGATCGGGGCTCGAGTTTCAAAAGATTCAAACGTCCAGGTTTCACCCATATCGGTGGATACCCGTCTCTCACCTTTTTGATTTAGAACAACCAGGGTACTGTCGGAAACGAAACCAACCTTTTGTAAAGTCTCTGCCTGACCAATGGTATTGTAATGAAATGTAACTCCTCCATCTGTTGAAATAAATACACATCCCAACTCACTAACTGCTGCAACTCCCGTTTCACCCCAATTGTCAAGGGATAAAATGGCTCCGGTATAGGGAGAGAATAAGATATTTGTCCAGGTAAATCTATAATTTGAATTAAATATACCTCTGTTAATAGTACCATAATCTCCTGCTGCATAATAACGGATCGGCGGGGAAGCGGTGATTGCATAAAACATCGTACTGCCACCAAGGGGGTCAAAAATTGGAATCCATGTATATCCTCTGTTATATGAGAGGAAAAAACTGTTACCCCAGGTGTAGGCAACAATATAATCGTTGTTTGGGTTACGCCAAAATCTATAAGTTGGAAATTGTGTTTGTCGAACAATCATTGTCCAATTATCAGGAGGAGTGTCAGTTCTGGCTATTTTCCCCAAACTGTCACCCACGATTAGACTGCCATCGGAAAGGATAACTGCTGCGGAGATACTGTTTGTTATGGGTGTCTGCCACGCCTGCGCCTCGTTCACAAACACGGATGATCTAAAACTGTACCAGGGGTTAAAGTTATTCCATCCATACATATTTCTTGCCCTTACACGCCAATAATAAATTGTTGAATCGGCCTGGAGATTAACAGTATGTGATGTTGAAGAAATGCCGGTGATATTTTCCACAATGTTGGCAGTGTCTACTTCTGCCAACTGAAGATGGTATTCTATGATCGGTGTAACTGTCCAGGGTTCCTCCCATTTAAAGGTTGTGTTCCGCACTTCATAAGGCGACCCGTTAAAAGGATAGATTCTTAAAATATTTGGAGGGCTTAGTAAACCATCCTCGGGTGAGAACTTAAATATCCTGCCATTTGCACAAAGCAAGTATGCGGTATTTTCGTCTGCAGGAACCGGAAATTTACTCACACTTCCGGGTCCCAAATTTATCCTGACAAAATTTGAATTGTTGCCAAAATTATAAAAAAAGTCTCCTTTGTCATACATAACCGCGATGAGCCCACCCGGTTTATGGCTGATTTCCACCAGACTGCCATCCTGATTAACTTTTCCACCACTTGTGTCATTATACCAGGTTGTGAATCCTCCTGACTGTGTATTATAAAGACCAAGTGATGAGGGATCAAAACTTAACATCATATCCCTAAAATCGCGGATGTTCCATGAGTTACCTCCATCGGTTGTAAAAAAAGCTTTACTTTGGAAATATCCATACCGGTACAAAGCTGATCCGTTTAAACCGTCATAAAATTCAAGATTGGTGAAGTTACCACCCGAAAAACCGGTAACTACCGGGGTGATTTGTTGCCATGCCGGTGTTGTCATGAAAAAGGAATCGGAGGTACAGAAAAATATTGTATCTCTACCCTTAAATGCCACACCTTTTATCATTTTTTGCATCGGAGAAATGATAGACTGCCAGGAATTTCCACCATCACTTGTTTCAAGAATGAGACCTGCAGAACAGAGTGCAACAAACTCTGATTCACTTCTCTGAACAAACTTTTGCACAACCCCGGTAACTGCCGGAGGAGTTGTTTCATTCCAGGAATAACCTCCGTCTGTGGTTTTTAAAATTTTACCATTGACGAGTCCTGCAAATCCTTTAACACTGTTAACAAAAAAGAGACTGGATGCTTCCTCATTCCCGGGCAGTTCCAACTGTTCCACCTTTATATCGCGATGTCCCCACTTGTGATAAGTCATTATTGCATCTGACTTGTTATTTCCAACATCACTAATTACAAGTTTGTCCCAGGTAGTTGGAATAATCGAGCCAAATGTCATGGAATTATTTCCAAGCGTAATCACTGTTACTGTTGATGTGTCTGCAAAAGAGAATTTTTTAAGATGTCGGTTACTTAAACCGATACTTTCAAGACTCCAAATCTCATTATCATTCACATAAGCAAACTTTACATAAAGGTCGGTTCCACCGGGTTGAAAGGACTTCTGTATTTCTCCGGTCATTGAAAGAAGATAAACACGGTTGGAGTTGCCGATAAGATAAAATCCATTGTCACTTTTGCCAAATGTCCTGAAATTTTCAAGGGGAAAAGGAACTGATACCTTTGTCCATGTGAAGCCGTTATTTGTTGAGTAAAGTATCCCTCGTATGGCGGAATACTGCTCTACAGCAAAAAGATATCCCTTGTCGTAGAATGGTGCCGTTTTTACCGGGCCATAGGCCCAGGTGTTAGATATCCATGTTACTCCGAGGTCGGTGGAGACATTAATACCCCCTTCAGGAGGGAAGATAATACCATGTTTATGATTAAAAAAGGTTCCGTATCCAAATTTTTCACCCGACCAAAGTGTGTTTGCCAGAGTCCAGGTTTCACCGGCATTAAAACTGTGATAGATATACTGGCTGTCTCTTACTGCTACAAGCGAATCCCTTCCGATGGAATACATGAACATAATCCTGTCGAGTTGAACCGTGGTTTTCCCGTCTTTCCAGGTTTTTCCGCCATCACTTGTCAGACTATAGTGGGGATTATGCTTCCAGTATGCGATTCCGTTTAATGAATCGGAGAAATGGACATTAGATGCCCCTTTTCCTGCATAAAAACTCACTCCCCATGGAACCACCACCTCAGTACCCGAAGGCGGTGTTGATTGTGCGCTTACCTGAATAAAAAAGGTAAGGGAATAACAAAGGATAAGTGTCAGATATTTCATAAAATGCCTGAATATAATTAAATGTCTCAAATTTTACATCAAAGTTTCTGAATCTCTGAGGTTCCGAGGTTCCGAATCTCTGAGGTTCTGAGGTTCCGAATCTCTGAGGTTCTGAGGTTCCGAATCTCCGAAGTTCTCATTTCAAAAGTATCATCTTCGAATATTCCCTCTTTCCGCCAAAGTCCAGGACATAAAAATAGACGCCGCTATGGAGGCCATTTCCCTCAAAGCGGAAACTGTTTTTACCTTTTGTTGCTGTTATGACTTCTGAGTGAACAACTCTCCCGGTTACATCATAAACTGTTAAACCTGTAATACCACCTTCCGGAGTATTAAATTCAATGATCGTTGACGAGTTAAACGGGTTTGGGTAGTTACCTGTCAGAAAGGTAGAAGGGAGAATTTCGTCTTTAGGCTCACCACCGATGGCAATCAAAGAACCGCTCAAATCACCTTTAAATATTCCACCTTTTTTGGTGGTAACGATAAACAAATTGGTATCAATGAACTCTACATGACTGAAATGGTATTTGGTGTTGCTTGTTTTTCTGAGCCATGTGGTTCCGTTATCTCTGGAGAGGAAAAATGCTCCTGAATCACCCGCTGCAATAATATTGGATCCTAGTGCAGTAACAGATTGGAAAACAACGGAGGAATCGTGAAAAATAGTCTGCCAGGATGCTGCATTGTCAGCGGTTTGCATAATGCGCCCCGTTTGTGTTACGAGAACGCCAGAAGAATCACCTTGTCTTTCATAAGAAGAGATGAAAGGCGTTACAACGGGTTGAAGAGTCCAGCCGGAACCTGCATTTTTTGTGACATAAAACCGGGTACTGTCCTTCAAAACCCATCCGTTTTGAAAAGAGATAAATTTTAATTGAGTTAATCTTGAACCGACGAGGTTCAACTGCTGGGTTGCAGTAGCTGAAACCCGCTTAAACAACTTGCTGTAAGAGAGATTTCGCGGTTTGGAGAGAGAATCTGTTTCAATAAAAAATCCATCATTTATATTAAACGATTGCTCTGAAATGATGACCCCGCTTGTCCTGGTCAGAAGAGTACTCCATGTGGACCCCGAGTTATTTGAATAATCGAGTTTCCTCATCCTTACTCTAAAACCCTCGGTACTGTTTATAAAATAACAGTTGTTCACCCATTCTCCTTCAAAGACCGATTTCCAACTCGCACCACCATTGGTGGTTCTTGCTATCATACCTGCGGTTCCTTGAAGCGGATTTCCACTTATGATCCAATCTAATTCTGAGTTAATCACAAGGGATTGAATTGGTTTGTCTCCGAAAGAAATAAAGCTGTTTTGATATGTGCTGCCATTGTTGGATGTTCTAATAATATCAGGACCATCACAAGTTGCATAGACCACAGAGCCGGAAGCCCATACACCTCTATAAGTTCTCGCAGGAAAAGTCATTGTACTGGACGGATTCCAAGGGTACACAAATACCCTGCCGGAACTTGACATAAATTGAACCCGGTTGCTTATGGTTCTCCATGCGCCAATAATCGAGTAATTTTCGCTGGCAAAAAGGGATGTAAATGTTTTGCCCTGGTCTGAACTGATTATGAGAGAACCATTTTCGACTACAAAAACCCATGTACCATTCAAATCGAAAAAATATTTGAACCCTGTGGTAAAATATGAGGTGAAGTACGGTTTCCAGGTCATCCCTCCATCCGTGGTGTGTGATAATGCCCCATAATCCATCAAAGCAAACGCCCTGTTGTGATCTCGAAAAACCACCCTGTTAACCTTTGAAACACCGGTGGTTGAGCTAAACCAACTTAGACCCAGATCATTACTTTTTGCGAAAAACCCATTTTCTCCTGCTACAACAATCATTGTGGGAGAAAGTGACTCGATGAATCGGAGTTTGGACTCGGGGAATGTCGCCAGCGAGATGTTTGTCCAGTTATTACCCATATCTCTTGAATAACTGACCAGACCTCCATCGCCACACAAAAATGTGATGCCACTCTTTGTTATATGTACATCCGCTACACCTGTATTTCCGGGGACCGGGATATGCGTGAAAGTTTTTCCACTATCAAGTGTCTTATAAAGTTCAAGGTCATTCCCGACAACAAAACCGGTGGAAGGATTTAAGAATTCGATATCAATAAAAGTCTCTACATCGCTAAAAGGTATAACCGGTTGAAGTTGTGCCCATAATGTAGAAGCAAGAAAAGCTACAATAAAAGTAATATATTTCATTTGCTCCCTCTATTTCAAAATTATCATTTTTTTTGTGAGATTAACTCCGCCACCGCGTAATCTATAAAGGTAGATTCCGTTTGACAGTTCTTTTGAATCGAAATTAATCCTGTGTTCACCTGTTTCAAGCCATCCATTAAACAGAGTTGTAACCCTCTCACCGATCGAACTAAAAACTTCAATTGTATAATCTCCGGGGTTTTTAACCGAGAATCTGATTACAGTGGATGAGTTAAAAGGATTGGGATAATTTTGTGCCAGCCTGAATTCTGTAACGACATTTTCATCTTTTACACCGGTCGGATTTCCATTATAAAGTGGCATATAGAACAATTTACCAGCCTGCGAAGGCAATAAAACCTTGTCGGCAGATATTTCTACTGATCGGGGTTTAAATCCATCGGGCATTTTGCTGTATCGCCACGGGTCTGTTGGGGTCAGGGAAGTGTAGATACCACCCATGGTATCAATAATTACACTTATGCCGTTTCTGGTAACAAGATCCCGAATTGGAGCTTTGGTCTCAAAAAATTCATAATCCCATGTTATTCCCATGTCTGTCGATATTCTTCTCTCACCATTTTGATTCAGGACAACAATCGTTCCATCAGGAGCAAAACTTGCCCCACGGAATATTTCTGTTTGATTCAGCCCTGTGTATTGAAAAGTAGACCCTCCATCAGTTGAAATAACTACACTTCCCGATTCTCCAACTGCGATAACCCTGGTGCTGTCCAAGGTCGCAATTGCAAGATTATTCCCGGTATGTGGCGAGAAAAGGATGTTTGTCCATGTAAGCGGAGTAGTCACCGCTTTAAAGATACTACCATAATGCGCGGCTCCATAGATAACATTTGGAGGCGCAAATCCAAATGAGTTTACATAAGTGCTCCCAAATGGTGCTTCTTTACGCGCCCAGGAAATACTCCTGTTTAATGAATAGAAAAACAAATTACCAGTTGTGAGTGCAAAGACAATATTGTTGTTGGGGTCATAAAGGAACCTGTTCATCGGATAAAATGTGGTCGAGTTTACAATTGTCCAGTTAACCGGGGGCTGATCTGTTCTGGCTATTCCTCCGGCACCGGTTCCGACAATAACCCTGCCATCAGGTAACATTATTGCAGTTGTGAGTTCAACGGTAAACGGGCTTTGCCATGAAACAGGTTGATTTGCAAAAACTGATGATCTGAAACTATACCATGAGTTGAAGTTACTCCATCCATAGATATTTCTTGCCCTTACACGCCAAAAATAAATTGTTGAATCGGCCATGAGATTAACAGGATGTGATGTTGAAGAAATACCTGCGATATTTTCCACAATATTTGAAGTGTCACCAGCTGCCAATTGAAGGTGGTATTCTATAATTGGAGAAACCGTCCATGGCTCTTCCCATTTAAGAGTTGTATTTCGTAATTCATACGGTGAGCCGTTCACGGGAGATATTCTTAATACAGATGAAGGGGGTGGTGAATTGTTAACATGTGAGAACTTAAATATCCTGCCATTTGCACAAAGCAAGTATGCGGTATTTTCGTCTGCAGGAACCGGAAATTTACCGGCAATTCCGGTACCCAAATTTATCCTGATAAAATTTGAATTGTTGCCAAAATTATAAAAGAAGTCTCCTTTGTCATACATAACCGCGATGAGTCCTCCCGGTTTATGGTTGATCCCCATCAGGCTGCCATCCTGATAAACTCTTCCTCCGGTTGTGTCATTATACCAGGAAGAGAATCCTCCTGTCAGTGCATAATAAATACCAACTGACGAGGGGTCAAAACTGTACATCATATTATTAAAATCACGTGTGACCCACGAGTTGCCTCCATCAGTTGTGAAAAAGGCTTTACTCCGGAAATTTCCGTACCTGTATAAAGCTGATCCGTTTAGACCGTCATAAAATTCAAGATTGGTGTAATAGCCTCCCGATAAACCGGTAGCTACCGGCGTAATTTGTTGCCATGCCGGAGTTGTCATAAAAATGGAATCAGATGTGCAAAAGAATATTGTATCTCGTCCCTTAAACGCTGCACCTTTTATCATTTTTTGCATAGGGGAAATGATGAACTGCCAGGAATTTCCACCATCACTTGTCTCAAGGATCAAACCGGCAGCACAGATTGCTATAAACTCTGATTCACTTCTCTGAACAAACTTTTGCACAACTCCTGTAATTGTGGGAAGAGTTGTTTCACTCCAGGAATAACCCCCGTCTGTGGTCTTTATGATTTTACCATTGGCGAGTCCCGCAAATCCTTTAGCCCCGTTAACAAAAAAGAGACAGGATGCTTCTGCCCTCCCGGGTAGCTCCAACTGTTCCACCTTTATATCCCGATGTCCAGACTTGTGATACGTCATTATTGCATCTGCCATGTTGTATCCATTGGCACTAAATAGAAGTCTGTCCCATGTTGTTGGAATAATCGAAGTGAACATCATCGAATGGTTCCCGAGCATAATTACCGTTACCGTCGATGTATCTGCAAAAGAGAATTTTCGAAGGTGCCTCGTGCCATAACCGATATTATCAATACTCCATATCTCATTATCGCTTATATATGCAAAATATGGATACGAGTCTGTTGCACCCGGTTGAAAAGATTTAAGTATTTCTCCTGTCATTGAAAGAAGATAAACACGGTTGGAGTTGGTGATAAGATAAAATCCATTGTCACTTTTGCCAACAGTCCTGTAATTTGCAAGAGAAGCAGGAATTGACACTTTTACCCATGTGAAACCGTTATCGGTTGAGTAAAGTATTCCTCGTGTTGTGGAATATTGCTCAATGACAAAAAGATATCCCTTATCGTAAAAAGGTGTAGTTCTAATCGGACCATATGCCCAGGTGTTTGATATCCATGTTGCGCCGAGGTCAGTAGAGACAATAATACCCCCTTCATTAGGGAAGATAATACTATGTTTATGATTAAAAAAGGTTCCGTATCCAAATTTTTCACCCGACCAAAGTGTGTTTGCCAGCGTCCAGGTTTCACCGGCATTAAAACTGTGAAAGATATACTGACTGTCTCTTACTGCTACGATCGAATCCCTTCCGATGGAATACATCAACATAATCCTGTCGAGTTGACTCGTGGTTTTCCCGTCTTTCCAGGTTTTTCCGCCATCACTTGTCAGACTATAGTGGGGATTATGCTTCCAGTATGCGATTCCGTTTAATGAATCGGAGAAATGGAGATTTGACGCCCCTTTTCCGGTGAAAAAACTTAATGCCCAGGGCACCACCACTTCGGTCCCCGAAGGCGGTGTTGATTGAGCGCTTACCTGAATAAAAAAGGTAAGGGAATAACAAAGAATAAGTGTTAGATATTTCATAAAATGCCTGAAAATAGTTAAATGTGCCAAATTAACACCCCTTTTTGCTGTGAATATCAAATAAACTATTAAGTGTCATATTTCTAATTTACATTTCCGGTTCCGGAGAATCAAATCTCTGAAATTCCGAAGTTCCGGGGTTCCGAAGTTCCGAAGTTCTGAGGTTCCGAAGTTCCGGGGTTCTCATTTCAAAAGTATCATCTTCGAATATTCCCTCTTTCCGCCAAAGTCCAGGACATAAAAATAGACGCCGCTATTCAGATTACCGGAATTAAAACTGTATCTGTTATTCCCGTGGTTGGCGTTTATGACATCAGATAACACTTGCCTCCCGGTAATATCATAAACAGTTACAATCACATCCTTACTTTCAGACGAGAAGAATTCTATAACAGTGCTGTTATTAAAGGGATTGGGGAAATTCCCGATAATCTGATTTTCGGGAAGTACCTGATTAGCCTCACCGCCGGCTTGGAACCACGGATCATTAAGGGAACCTTTGTAAATCCCACCTTTCGTCGATGTTACAATAAATTCGCTTGAATCGATCATTTTCACATGACTAAAATTAACTTCCATTCTGGTGTTTAATGACGTCCATGACGAACCTCCATTTGCCGAAGTGAAGATTATTCCGGAATCGCCAACCACTATAAGGTGGTTTGAGTCAATGGCAGCAATCGAATTAAACCTGAGTGTTGTATCTTTAAAAAGCAAACTCCAGGTCTCGGTATTGTCCATGGTTTTCATAATCCGTCCGGAGCGGGTGGTAAGAATTCCGGAGCTGCTGCCAAATCTCAAATATGAAGAAATGAGGGGTGTAACAACCGGAGTGAATCTCCAATTAGCACCACCATTTGTTGTGATATTAAATTGTGTGCTGTCCCTGAGTGTCCAACCATTTAAGGAGTTGATGAAATCAAGATGAGTCAGCCTTGTTCCTGGATAATTTTTAAGTAATGTTTTACCGGAGCCTGTCCGTTTATAAATGCTGCTGTAAGATTGATTGCGCGGTTTTGTAAGGGTATCAGTCACAATAAAATAACCAAGTTCCTTACTAAAAGATTGTGAACTGATTATAACACCGGTGATGATTGTAGTCAGTGGAGACCATGTCACCCCCGAGTTGGAGGAGTGTTCTTCACTTCTCTCAAGTACTCTAAAGCCTTCGCCGTTTGACAGATAATACTCTTTGTTAACCCAATCTCCTTCGTGGGTGTATTTCCAGGTCTCACCGCCATTTGTGGTTCGTGCGAGATAACCGTAAGACTTTCCATCTTTCACCGGAGTATTACCCGATATAATGTAATCGCTTTTTGAAATAACTTGAAGAGAAAAAATCGGTCTTCCCCCAAAAGTAACAATCGGGGAAGAAAAATTCTTCCCCATGTCATTTGAAGTATACACATTGGGACCGTCAGTTACTGCATAAAGATAATTTTCTTTAGTCCAAAAGCCAAAGAATCTCCGCTGAGGTCTTTTGACGGTGTAAACTGTGTAGCCGTATATTCCGCCGGATTCGAGAATATAAGAGTTTAAATAACCGGCTGTGTCCATGGTGATGAAGACATTTTGTTCAATTTGTTTTGTTTCAACTAAATCATGCGGTATCAATGTTGCGGAAGGGGTAGTCCATGTCATTCCCCAGTCATTTGAAGATGTGAACAGCCATTGGTCACCAACTACCATCATCACATTACCATACTCAATAATTCCTTTTACATCTTTACCTGCTGTTTCCACATGAAATGGTGACCATGTTATTCCCCCGTCTGTTGTTTTTACAACAATACCTTCGTCCATCAAAGCCCATCCTCTAAGGAAATCAGTAAATACCACATTATTAATGTTTTCTTTACCAATTTGAGAGACTCTCCAGTGGGCTCCGTTATCATCACTCCGTGCAAAATGTCCCTTTTTACCGGCAACAACAAGGCTGTTGCTCGAGACTCTCTTCACAAATGTAAATTCTGCATCCGGTAGTTCTGCAACTGAAACATCCAACCATGTTATACCCCCATCCAAAGTTCTTTTTACCATACCGTTGAATCCGGCAACAAATACTATACCGTCCGAACCGCTTGTAACAGCCTGAACACCTTTGTTTCCGGGGATATTGATCTCTAACCATGATTTTCCCGAATTTGTTGATTTGTAAACGGTACCCGTGTTAGAGACAACAAATCCATGGAGTTCATTAATAAAATCGATATCAATGAAAGATTCAATTTCAGTAAACTGTATAATTGGAACTAATTGAGCTTTAATAATTGAGACAAAAAACAATATAAACAATGTTAGATATTTCATTTTATCCCCTTACTTTAGATGAATCATTTTTTTTGTGAAGGTCGCGCCGTGTCCACTCAACCGGTAGAAATACAAACCACTGGCAAGTGCTTTTGCTCTATAATTAACCGAATATTGCCCCGGCTCAAGGGAACCACTATAAAGAGTTTCAACTCTCTCCCCGGTACTGCTAAATATTTCAAGCAGGTAATAGTCACTGGCAGAGATTTGAAATGATATCATCGTTGAAGAATTAAAAGGATTTGGATAATTCTGATATAATAAATATTCCTTCGGCAGCACGACAGGGATATCCGGTGGAAGCACTTCATACTCAGATGACCCGTAATAAATATTTCCTGCATCGGAGACAATAATTCCCTTTCCTTCAGGTGAGAAGAGAATTGACCTTATCTCGCCGAGAGAAAAAGCCGGGTAGTTGGTTAAAACTTTACCTGTTTCATCCATCCTTATCAGATCACCTTTATCGGTACCAACCCAGAATGTTTTTCCGGTTGAAGTAAAAAAACCTGTAATATTGAGGGAATCAGTCGTAAACTCAACAAGGGTGTCCATGAGAGTTCCTCTGCCGGTTACAAATTTGTTCCCCTGTTGGAGAAGGGCGAAGAACTTCCCGGGTGCAATTATTATGGGTGCCGATGAAATCAACTCACTCGAATAAATCGTCCTGAAATTTGAAAGACTTATATCATATTCTCTGAGTTCAGATCTAATCGCTCCCGGATTCTCCAAAGTCGATTCAAGATAGATGTAAAGTTTGTTGTTTCCTGCTTTCAGGTTTTTAATTTTTAAGCTTCCGTTGGAGGAAACGATTTCGGTTTGTTGGTTCCATCTCTTTCCTCCATCCATGGTTCTAAAGAGAGAACCATCGGAACAGGAGATAAAACCGATATATTTATCAATAAAGGAGATCGATACCGCGTTCTTTTCAATGGGAATTCCTGAACCCTTTTCAATAAATAATTCATCTCTAAATATGAGCACAATCCCGGAATCACCCGTAATCACAATTTCCCCATCCTGTTTTTCGACAACGGCATTTAAATTGTTCAAGACTGTGGAAGGAAGAGTTCGCCATATCTTTCCTTCACCGTCTGAAACCATTACCCTGCCGGATTCTCCCACCCCCGTTAGAGATTTATTTCGGGTAAAAATGTATTGCTTCAGTCCTGCTGCGTTTGGATTTGAGACATAATGCCAGGGTGAGTTTGAACTTACAGAACTTAAAGCGGCAATCAACAATTTACCCCCTGCAATTGGTATCATTACCTCACCATCGGTTAATTCGAGTCCTTTCCCAATAGTGTTACCCGGTAGTTTCTGATAAAAATATTCGCCCGAATTAAATGGTTTGGTAAAAATTCCACCCAGCGTGTCAATCATTACCGAATTATTCCCAAGATCCGCAGAATGGCTGAAAACGCCTCTAAATGGGAGATTTTCATAATACCAGGTGTTACCGATATCCGAGGAAATACGCTTTTCACCATTACTGTTCCTTATGATAATTCTCAAGCCCTCATCAATATCAAGCCGGTTAAAAGTTTCGGAATATCCCAGAGATTTTTGAATGAAGGTTTTTCCTCCATCGGTTGAGATGGTAAAACTCCCCTTCCTTCCAACAGCGATAATTATTGTTGAATCAATGGTTTTGATATCATAGTTGTCACCAGTGTCAGGTGAATACAATATATTCTCCCATGTATTACCTCCATCCACTGTTTTAAATATGGTACCTTGATTGCCTGCGGCATAACCGGTTAGGGCACTGGTGAAAGCGAGTGAATAGATCATTTTCCCTTTAAGAGGATCGGATTTTGTAGTCCATGTTCTTCCGCTGTTTGTTGAGAATAGATACTCATAATAAGTGGTCAGAGCATAGATTACGGAGGAATATTTATTATAGAAAAACCTCTGTATCTTGTATGGTGTGTTCTCGATTGCTGAAGTCCATGTTCCTGATGGATTATCAGCAAAACTGATTCTGCCTTCATATCCACCCACAATAATTCTTCCATCGGGGATTTTGGTTGCTGCAGTCAGCTCGACATTTAAATTGGTCTGGTAAGTGGTGAATGATAAAACTTCTCTGGTTGTTCTGAACCGGTACCATTCATTAAAATCACCCCACCCCTCAACATTCCGGGCTCTTACCCTCCAAAAATAGGTTGATGTATCTTCAGTCGAATCAAGAGTATATTTTAGTGAGGTGAGGGAAGCATCGTTAATAACAATATTATTGGTATCACCCAAAGCAACTTGAATTTGATAGTTGATTATGGGAGTATGAGAATAAGGTTCAGTCCATTTTAGATCAACTGTTTTTGTAACAAATGTTGTTCCATCAGGAGGTGACTGTCTGATTACAAATGATGGAAATGGTGGCTGATTTGCCGGTGAGAATTTGAATATTCTGCCATTTGTTGAGACAAGAAAAATTGCTCTGTTATTTGCTGCAAAAACATCCTGAACAATTACATTCTCACCGGGCCTGGCATAATACCAGTTGTATTTGTCTCCAAAAGTCATCAATAAAGCGCCGCCGTCACTATAACCAACAGCCACCCCGTTTTTGTTTTGGTGAGCTCCTGTAATATATCCTTTTAAAGACATTTTACAGCTTTGAGTGTTGTCGCGTAACCACGCAAAACCAGTGCTAAAACGCCAGTAAATTCCAAAAGTTAATGGATCATATGTATATAAACGGAAGCTAAGCCCGGTTCTCCACCATGATTCACCTCCATTTGTGGTTTTAATCAAATTACTGGCAAAATATCCATTCATATAGTTTGCAGAACCATTCAAACTGTCGAAGAACTGGACATTGGTGTAATATCCTTCGGGGAGTAACATTGGTATTTTCTTGATTTGTTGCCACTCATGATCAGTCGTGTACAGAGTATCGGAAGTGCAGAAGAAAATGTTCTTTGATTTACCATAAGAAATAGAAACAATATCACGCTGAAATCCCGTTTCTTTGCGCATCCAATTTTCACCACCATCGGTTGACACAAGCACAGTTCCACCATACCCGGCAGCAACAAATTCATTCTCATTCAACGCAGCAAAACTTGTAATTTGAGGGTATATTGGCGGAGTATTAACTTTTCTCCAGTTTAGACCACCATCTGTTGTTTTTAGGATATCACTTGCGGCAGTGGCAACAAATCCAAATGCTTCGTTTGTAAAAAACAGTTTTTTTGCTTGATAAGAACCGGGAAGCTTCAGATAATCAACCCTGATACGCTTGTCATTAAATTTGTGGAAAGTGAGAACACCGTCGTTTGAATTCGAGAAAGCAGTTCCAAGAACAAGTTTGTCGAAAGTAGTGGATACCAACCTGTTCATCTCATCAGAAGCTATATCCAAACGATAAATGATTTTAACGGTGTCATTGAACGACATCCGTGTAAGGTATCGCCAACCATTATCACTCGTCCACCCCTTGTTATCCAGACTCCAAATCTCATCGTCACTAACATAACAGTAGTCCGGGTTATGCCTGTCGTGAGGACTGATACCCGAGGCAAGAATTTCACCTGTTTCAGATATTTTGTAAAATTTTTGATCACCACCAATAACAAAATAACCGGCGTCAATTCTTTCAAAGCGAACAACACTTGTAAGATTTACTTTAATTTTTGACCATGTTAAACCATTGTCTCTTGAAAACACCATTCCGACTCCCCCCGCTGAAGTCTGCCCATAAACGAAGAGGTGACCACGAGACCATGTTGCGTTTTTTTTGACCGGATCAAAATTCCATGGCAGGTTGGTCCAGTTAAGTCCAAGATCACTGCTTACCCTGATTCCACCTTCAGCAGGAAAAATAACACCATGCTTTTTGTTAAAAAAGAGACAGTTTGAGAAGCGTTCACTGCTACCCATATCATATTTCAATTGCCAACTGAAACCAGAGTCATAGCTGTGAAAAATGTATTGACTGTCTCTGACAGCTACAAGGGTGTCTTTGGAAATGATAAAAATGGAATTAAATGTGGGGAGAATGGGCGTTTTTTCTCGCTCTGCCCATGTCGCACCGCCGTCGGTGGTTATGGCAAAATTGCCGGTTTGAGTGTTTGAGCTAATGCCTGTGAGTGAATCTACAAATTGAATATTCCCGGCGCCCAATCCTGCGTAATAACTCGTTGTCCAGGGAACAACCGCTTCTGTTCCCTGCGGTGAAAATGTCTGCGCTACCGTAATTGTTGAGTAAAATATTAACAAAACCAGAACGGTGATAAATGGTTTCATATATAACCTGCAAAGTGAGTTTGACAGAATGAAAGTGTCTTATCGCCCGAATACTCGGGCAAAAAGAATGGAAACATTCACAATCACATCGTACAAAATAATCAAAAATTTTAAATATTCAGGAATTTCAATTTTAATCGGTTTTCATACAGTATTATAGCAGCAGAGGTAAACAAAACCACGACAACCAGTGCTACATAGGAATCTCTTAAACCCACAGTTCGATAGACTGCCGAACCAATATTACCTATTATTACCCACTGAATTACATAAGCCACTGTTACATTTCTGCCGATCATTGCAAAGTAGTTGAAGAATTCGTTTTCTTTTGAATAATTGACCAATTGATCGATCAGAAGGGCAAAACCTCCCGTGAATCCTGCTGCCCACAACCCGTATTCCAAACCGTGATGATAATAACTTTTTAGTGTTGCAGCAGTTGCAACCCCAAACTCAATTGTGTAACCGACCCACACAACCCAAACCACCAAAAGTGAAAAAATCAATGCTTTTTTCTTAAAAACTCCCGCCATTTCTGACTTCATAAATAGCGATACACCATATCCTAAAAGTGGATATGCCGCCCAGGGAAATAACGGGAAATATGACCAGCTTGAGTCACCCCCAAAAACGGAGACAAAATATCTTATACTTCCTGATGTGTCATTAATTGTTGAGTTAATGATTGGTGACAGGTAAAAAATAACCAAAGCCAGGATCATCGGAATAACAAAATTGACATCAAGAAGCTTTTTCAACAGTGCCATTATAATCGTTGTTACGCCTGCAAGTACAAGGATATCTATCCCAAAAATAAAATCCAGGGGATTCACATTTGATTGTCCTGTGGCAATTTTATAAAGCAGATTAGAGTTTAAGGCTATATTTAGTGCAATTCCTCCCAAGAGCAGTTTTGCACCACGCAATAGCATCGTTTTAAAGTCTTTATTTGTCCTCGAAAGAAAATAACCCATTACAGTCATAAAGACCGGTGCGGCAGGCGGTCCACCCAAAAAGAGAGATATCCTCCCAATCATACTTCCGTAAATGGAAGGATCGGCAAACACCTCCATAATATGCACCTGAATCATAAATAATACTGCAAGCCCCTTTAAAACATCAGCAGTTATCGATCTTTCTTTCATTCTATTTCCTGTGTAAAATTCTTTGACCTTTTTTGACAGTCCAAGAGTGCGTTCAGGTTTAACATAAGGGTTTGATTCTCATTTCAACAGGACCATTTTCCCGGTGAGGGATTTTCCTCCAGTCCGTACTCTATAAAAATATACGCCCGATTCCATACCTGTTGCATCAAATCTAAAAGTGTTCTCCCCTCTGATGCCTTTTATCTCTTCAGAAAGCACCAATGAACCCAACGAGTTAAACACCTCAAGGTGACAATTATTATCCGCCGGCAGAGTGAAATATATCACGGTTGAGCCGTTGAAAGGGTTGGGGTAGTTACCAAGTGTGAACTCCGACGGCACCTCAGAGTTGTCGTCTTCAATGCCGGTGAAAATTTCCGGGCGCTCACCTTTTAGGACTTCACCCGTTGATGTGGTCACAATGAATGAAAGATCGGGCATTAACCACACAGAGGTCAGATTGAGGGCTGTCCACTGAGGAAGAAGCTGCCAGGTGGCACCATGGTCAGTAGTTGCAATAATCTTACCGTTATTACCGACAATAAGCGAACGCCCCTCTATTGAATTTGAGACAGCTTGAGCTACCATCGCTGTGTTTTCATAAGTTTTTGTAAAAGAACTACCCCCATTTGTGGTAAAAAACACCCGCGCACGATCATATACAAGATAACCGTGTTTCCCAATATTTCCACCAATTGCCATATCTCCGGTATAAAACCCGGGAAGATATTTTTCGGCTACCGTTATTCCGCTGTCTAAACTTACATTTACGATACCGGAACCATTATCGGTTATCCATACCCTCCCCTCTTTATCCGCAAAAATCTTCCAGATTGAGTAAGATTCGTAAGTTTTCAAAGTATTCCAGGAGGTACCGCCACTCCTGGTGATGTAAAAACGACCTCTTACATATCCGGGAGGAGGTGTGGATAAATTATAGTCTATACAGTAACCGGTATAAGGATCGACGAAAACGAGATCCCGTTTAATGGCAGATACCTCTGGAAGTTTACGCCAGGTCTTACCAGTATCGTTGCTTACCCAGGAATAAAGTTCTGTTATGTAAAAATTACCTTCCTGGATTGTCTTCAAATTAGTCAGATATGTCGTGGATGTCGATAATTTCCAGGAGACCCCTCTATCCGAAGTAACGAAAATATCCGACTTATCAGGGTTACTGCCATCTTGATAGCCCGCAACCAAACCTGTGCCGTTTTCTGCAAATTTCAAAAATCGAAGGTTTCTCCCTTTTAACATCGTTATCAATGGAGTCCAAGTGTTGTTTAACTCCAATCGAGACATTGAGGGCCCCCGACCCACGGCTAAGAATTTTTTCTCCTCCGTCCTGAATACATCAAAGTATTTTGAGAGTATCGGAGCATTGCCGGTGTATCTCCCGTGTCTGAACCCATTAGGTGTAAGCGCCAGAATCGAAAGACCTCCACCGTCATCTGCAAAAACCGCCGTATCCCTACTGTAATTCCATGCTGCCACAACTGTGTCACCAACCATATAGACAGGTAGGAAGTCGTATGCCCAGTTCAAGCCTCCATCAGTTGAAACCATCGCTTGACCCTCACGACCAAATAGAAATATCCCATCTTCTCCGAAAAGTGAAATCACAGCATAATTAAAAGCTCCACTTGCACCTGTTACCTGGTTCCATGAGTTACCACCATCAGTCGTCTTTATCACCATACCATCATCCCCTGCAACCCAACCTGTCAGCAATGTGGAAAACCGGACGGAGTTAAGACGGTATGCGACAGGATTTGAAACCGACCATGAAACCCCACCATCAGTTGTTCTGAGAATAGTACCATCAGATCCGCAGGCAACTATCACAAATGGATTTACCGATGAGATGTCTAAAAGATCAGAAGTAGTATTTGTGGTAAGGGCCAACCATGTTAGCCCATAGTCAGTAGATTTTATTACAGTTCCACTATTCCCTACCCCGAAAACTGCACCACCTGAATGATGAAGCTTATTTATACCTGTAGGGATGCTTATTTCAACCTTGCTCCAAGAACCACCGGCATCGGTACTTCTGATGATCTTGTTTTTATCCGTCCCCAGGAGCAGGAAATTTCCGGAAGCAGTCACAGAGGTGAACGCGTCGATGTCATCAAATGGATTAAGTGAGGTAAGTTGAGCAGAAACAATGAAATATGCTGATGTTAAAACTAATACAAGATATTTTTTCATTTCTAATTCTTTCTACTTGCTAAAATGACTCAAACGGAGTAGAACTCCAGCTCTCATTTACAAAAACTTCTGTTTGTTCAATTTGGAAATGTTGAGAATTGATATTTTGAAAGGATAAGAGGAGGAACAGACAAAGCAGTTGGTAAAATCTTATCAAATACAAAGAATGTTTTCGACAGGAAAAAATGTTTACCAAATTTTTACTTGAAAATCGTGCAACCGATTGATGTAATTGTGGCATAGTGTTATGCCTTTTCTACTTCCACTGTTAAAATATTTTATTGTTTCGTTTTAAACTAACTATTCTGGAATTATAAACAAAACTGTTTTATTTGAGTGGTCAAAAAAAAAAGTGCCAAAAGAATCATTATGAAACCTTTGGCACTTGCAAATACTCATTATTGGATTACTGCATTATTGCATTATTGCATTATTGCATTTGCTGCGTTTCCTTTAATCTTCTTACAGTAGAAACAACAAATCCGAACACTGCCACAAGCACACCGGCCCAAACCAGATTAATCATCGGTTTGATGGAAGCGTGAATTGTTAATACTTCTTTTGGTGCCGATCTGGATGTATTACCATCTTTATCAGCCACAATTACAGTGGCAACTTTGTCACCCGGATTTACGGTTTTTAAAGTTAAAGTAACTCCAAATTCATCAAGTATTACGGGATCAGCCTGCATTTTACCACCAATTCTGGAATAAAGCAGGTCTTTTTCAACAGATTTGCCATCCTTGGTGATTATCGCACGAACTCCCATATTAAAATCTGCATCAGTGGTCATCGCTGCCATATCCGGTTTGATGAACTCCTTATATTTGATTTGAACTCCCGCAGCAGAAATCTCTTTCCCTTCCGAAATGGTCATTGCATCACCATCAGGATTCTGCATTCCATCATCAAAACCAACAGGAGCTACATAAAAATCTGAGAGCAAACCGTAGTTCATATCGGGTTCCCTCATCAGGGAGTTATTGAAATCAGCTACATACATGACTGGTTTCACAATGGAACTGCTCGAGCCCATTTTGACATCAAGTTTACAATGATATTTTGTGTGTCCATTCTCCTGGAATGGTTCGAGTCCCACAAATGTAACATCATATCCGAGAACTTTGGCTGTTTTCCCTTTTTCAAGGTCAATTTCCTGTTCGGAACTAAAAGCAGAAGAACCGATCACTCCAAGAATGAACAACGCCATACCAATATGTGCGATGTAAGCGCCAAGTTTGTTTTGACCACCTCTCATAATTCTGATCATCACTTCGCCGTTAACAACAAGTGCAAAGACGGAAGCAACCAAAAGCAGAATCATCATCACTTTATCGACTCCACCGATAAAGATGGCGGCGGCACTAATCACTGCTGTGATGGCGCCTGTTCGAAGAAGGTCAGCTTTCATTTTCTTTGAATCAGTTGTTTTCCATTTTAAGATGATACTCAATCCATTAATCGCCATCAAAATAATTCCGAGTGGCACATGCATTGTGTTGTAGAAATCAACTTCAACTTTAATTCCAAATATCGGGGCTGAAGTTCCTGCAAAAACTATAAGTGCCGACATTCCAAGCGTGAATGACGCCATAAAAAGTGCAAGTTCTCTCGAAAGAGTTGACTCTTCTCCGGCTTTTGAAATCTTCAATAGAGATTTGAGTCTGAAAAGTACCATCCCAAATCCGAGGCCTGTAAATGTAACAACAAAAATTACGAGAAAGATATAAACTGTTCTTCCCGGCTCAGCGAACGAGTGTACAGATGAATCACCAAGAATACCACTTCTGGTAAGGAATGTGCTGTAAACCACTAATACATAAGTAAAAACCGAAAGAATGATGTTTGTAATCAGATATCTCCCCTTTTCAGGGTCTTTTTTCTGTGTCCTTATCTGTACGAGCATGGTGTGAATTGCAGCAACACTCACTATCCATGGAACAAGACTTGAATTCTCCACGGGATCCCAAGCCCAATATCCACCCCAACCAAGAACACCATATGCCCAATATCCACCGAGCATAATGCCCAAACCGAGGATTCCGGCACATCCGAGAACCCATGGAATTGACTGACGAACCCAGTCCTGATAATCATTTTTAATCAACGCTGAAATTGCAAATGCAAATGGAACTGTGGCAGCAGAAAATCCCGCGAACAAAATCGGAGGGTGAATCTGCATCCAGAAATTCTGAAGAAGTGGATTTAGACCCTTGCCCAAAACAAGAATATCAGATAACTGATACTGTGTTGCAGCAAGGTTCCCCATGAATTCTCGGTCAATTTTAAGATGTGTAGGATTTCCACCTTCATTCCCAAAAAGAAAATTAGGAATAAAAGCGAGAGATTGAAGAAGTTGCTGATTAAAGTATTTTACCTCGATAAATGGACTTTCACCCTGCCAGATATAAGCAAACGGGTTTTTCATCATCGGAGAAACCATGATGAGAAGGAAAGTTGTTGCGAGGGTGTAAACCATCATTACTCTTGGCTCAAGGTCTCCTCTTTTTTCAGTATATGACTGAAGACCTATTCCGATGAGTGTGGTCATTAGTATCCAAAGCATGAAGCTGCCTTCCTGCCCTGCCCAAAATGTTGACAACAGTAACCCAAGCGGTAAATCGCTGTTACTGTAGTTAAACACATAGTGATATTGATACTGATGTGTAAGAATGATATACAAAAGCAATGTGGAGGCAACTATTACCATCATCGCCATTGCGTGATAGCCCAAACGGGCAAACTTTAAATATTTTTGTGCCTGCTCGTCTCTACGGTAACCAAAATAGAACATGGTCATCGAGAAAAGAGAAAATACAAGGGCTAAAGTTAATACTATACTTCCTGCCATATGGATCTCCTTTTTAGAGGGTTCTTCTAAGTTCTTTTAATTACGACGATTTCTTTTTTACGCCGTCAGGATGAGTAGCACCCTCAGGGGCACCTTCCTGATACTTCGAAGGGCATTTTGTGAGGATGTCTTTTGCTTTAAAAACATCACCTTCGTATTTGCCGGTTACAACAACACTTGTAGCCGATTCAAAATTGTTTGGGATTGGTCCATTGAAGAGCACCTTCATTTGGTTCCCGTTTTTGTCTTCCATATAGAATGTAAAAACTTTGTCTTTATATTCATAATTTTTCTCTTTTACCCACGAACCTGTTGCCCGGATCATTTTGCCCGACTCTTTCACTTTCGCAAGGCTCTCTTCATATCCGATACTGCTTTGGGTAAAGAAATATCCCATGAATGCAAGAAATACAACTATTATTGCGCCGCCGATTACAAACCGACCGTTTTTTTGCATGAATGTTTGTTCAGACATACTTATTTCTCCTCAACTTCTTTCTTCAATTCTTTTAATCTTTTGTCCAATGTGAACAGGTAGGTAAAAATACCCGACCAGGTAAGCATCACTATTATTAGAACAATATATATCGCATTTTTTTCTAAAAATTCCATCGACTCACAATCCTCAGTAAAGTTTTTGTTTTTTAATCTTGTCAAGCAAGATCATCGATTTTGAACCCACTCCCCACATCCATGCATAAAGCATACTGAATGCAGTAAGTGAAATATAAAACACCATCTGCATATTCTGATTCATCTTAAAATTAACGACGGGACCTGCGTTATCATCGTCTGCACTTCCCGGATGAAGCCCTGCCATAATTCTCGGCATAATGAATATAAAAAATGGAACGGTTACAAATACAATCATATTATAAACAGCGGAAAGAGTTGCCCTTTTCTCTTCATTGTCAATCGCCGACCGGAGAGCAAAAAGTGCTCCATAAATCAACAAAAGTGCGAAGATTGAAGTCTCTCTTGGATCCCAGTGCCAAAACGAACCCCAAGCAAATTTTGCCCAGACAGAACCGGTAACGGTAGCAAGAATTACAAAAACCATCCCGATCTGAATCGAGGTCCATGCTTTCATATCATCTTCAAGATTCTTCTTCCGTAAATACTTTATACTATAAATAGTTGCCATCAGGAAAGCAACCACTGAAAGCCACGAACTGGGCACATGAAAGAAAATAATCTTGGCATTTTCTCCAAGTCCCATTATCAATGGAAATTCATACCAGGCTGAAGGTTTTGCCACGATTGGAAAGGTTATTCCTGCCACAATCACATAAGCCATCAACAAAAACAATACAATCTGGTACCAGCGGGAGTGTACAATGTTCTTCATTTTTTCTCGAGAAAATAAAATAAACCAGTTTGGAAAGGTAACTTTTAATTTACTATTGGTCAAGTTAAATTTTAGCGGTGTAAACTACTTTACAGTGGAAAAGAAAATACGGTTTTAGGTATTAGGTATCAGGTATAAGGTATTAATTATCAGGTATCAGGTATTATTTTTTGGCGAAAGTGAGAGGAAATCCTAATCCTCACATCCCTCTGCGAAAATCTGTCTAATCTGCGTGTATCTGCGTCCCCTAAAACCATCCGTGAAAATCCGTGTTCAATCCGTGATAATCCGTGGAACTATCCCACACTAAAACCCCTTCCCGCCGATGTACCTGTTGAGTCCGCCGGCACCTACCCATTTGTTTCCGTCGCGGTCAATCGCAATTGAAAGAGCGACATTATCTTTAATTCCTGAATTTGCAGTGTTATATTTTATCCATTTTCCGGTTGTGTAATGAAATATCCCTGCATCTGCGGTGGAAACCCACACATTACCCGTTGTTGAAACCGCAACACCGGTAATAATTGTACCAGTGAACCCGGAGTTAAAAGCACTAAAATGGGTGAAAAACTTTCGGTTAAACGATGAAATACCCGACATTCCACTTGAAGGGAGATAACCGACCCAAATCTCATTCTTTTGATCAATTACAATTTTGTTTACAAATTCGTTTGGAATATTTGAAGTAACTGAGTTGTGAATAATCCAGCCATCCGTTGAAGGAGTGTAAACAGCAATTCCACCACCATGTGTACCAATTAAAACAGACCCGTTTTGATCTGTTTTTACGCAGTTGACGCGATTTACAGGCAGTCCACTGTTACCCGTGTTATAAATCTTAAATGTTACTCCATCAAATTTGACAACACCTGACGAATAAGTTGACAGCCACACATTTCCGAGTAGATCGATATCTATTGAGGTGATGTAGTTATCGGGCAGATTACTGTTGTTCCTGTTGTAAACTGTCCAAACGCCATTCTCAAATCTGCCAAATCCTTCTGTGGTTGCCACCCAGATACGATTGTTTTTTTCGATGTAAACATCCAAAATATAATTGTCAGGAATTCCTGAGTTTGATCTGTCGAACGCCGTCCAAGTCTGTCCGTCAAATTTTACAAGACCTTTTCCGTTGGTTCCAAGCCATTTATTGTCAAAAGCATCGAGAGCAATGTCATTAATTACATTTAGCGGAAGGGGTGAGTTTGATGAGTTCCAGTTAACCCACCAGTCTGATGGATTCTCCATCATCTCAAGTTTCATTGTATCCTGTTGGTTACGGGCCACCAGGGTATAAAGAGTGGTATCTATATATTTATCAAGTTTAAGATCAATCTTATAGAACCCCGGTTCAAGATTTTCGATAACAGTAGGGGTTACTTTTCCGGTACTCTTATTGTTAAAAAACACAACCGCCCCGGGAGGGTTTGAGACAACAGTGATACTGCTGAACTTCAACCCGGGAAGTACAGGGGGCTCTTCTTCACATCCTGTGAAAAAGAAAAGTGCAACTATTAACAAGAGCAGGAGTTTAGGCATATATCTAAGGTATAAAATTATTACTATTTGTTGAACTTAAAGATAATACTTTTTCAGAAGATTTACACCCCTGTAAATGACTTCTGAAAGACCACAATATCAAAGTAGTGAGAGAAAGCAACAATGTGTTCCATCAATTGAGCTTGAAGGTCTTCATACTTTGCAAATGTTGTCTCTGAAGTGAATGCATATATCTCCAACGGGAAACCGGATTCAACAGGTTGAAGCAGCCTTGCGGATATATTCAGATCAGACCTGATTTTCTCCTGTCTGTTTAAAAACCAGCGAATATAGTGCCTGAACAACATTAAGTTTGTTACATCCACCTCAATCGAATTTTTAAAGTTATCACTTTCAAGGAACTCTTCGATAAACTCGGTGAGTATCGGTTTGCTCCTTATTTTCTCGAGCAACTGATCATCCACTGTTTTGATAGAGGAAGAATCGATGACAATTGATCTTTTAATTCTCCGTGCATTTAACTCCTGGATTCGTCGCCAGTTTTTATATCCCACTTCCATCAATTTATATGTTGGGATAATTGAGATGGTATTGTCACCATTCTGAACTTTAATTGTGTGGAGTGAAATGTCGGTCACCGTTCCATCAGCAGAAAAAGCTGGCACTTCAATCCAGTCACCCTTCTCAACAAGATCGTATGAATTGATTTGAATGTTGACAATAAACGAGAGGATTGTGTCCCTGAATACCAACATCAGGATGGCAGTGAGTGCACTAAGTCCTGTTATAATCGACCATGGACTCTGATCAGTGAAAATCCCTGCAATTACAACAAGCGCCCAAAATCCCAGAACAATCTTGATAATCTGGAGGTATCCCTTCAACGATTTCCTGTTCAATCCTTCGTGTCGTTCATACAATTCAATGAACGCATCAATCGCCGAGAATACGATCAGAATCGACAGAAGTGTGTACCATACATACAAAAACATCCTTGCATCAGCAGCATTTTCACCCAGCAACCCGACGTATCTGTTGATAATCATCGTTGGAATTAATAAAATCACTCGCCTGACGAATTTTTTGTTAAACAAAATATCATCAAACTTTGTGATGGTTCGTTTAACTAATTTTACAACAATTTTTAAAGCAACAGCCTGGAGTATCCAATAGAAAACTATCGATCCTGCCACTATTCCAAGGAAGATAAACAAATTTTTGTCGGCGGAAGTTATTTCAAACAACTCTTTCAAGTCATCTCCTTTTTGTATTTTTGTGGGTTCGTTACAAATTAAATAAAACAGGAATTGTAAAGATAATGAAGTCCCTCTTTTTTCTGCGAGATGATGTAATTTTCCTTAATCATGGCTCTTTTGGTGCATGCCCCGTGCCTGTAATGAAGGAGTATCAAAAACACCAGCACGAGCTCGAAATGCAGCCTGTTGAGTTTATTGGAAGAAGAAGTGGCGAATTGCTCTCTGCCGCCCGTGGACATTTAGCCAAATATCTTGGATGTTTCCGCGATGATCTGGTATTTATCCCGAATACCACAACGGGAGTAAATGCAATCGCCCGTTCAATTCGGTTGAAACAGGGGGATCAGGTTGTGATAAGTGATCAGGAATATGGTGCACTTGAAAGAATGTGGCGAATTATCTGCGACGAGACAGGAGCAGAGCTTGTTATTGCAAAAATCCCTTACCCCGTGGAAAATAGTGACCAAATCAAAAATGCTCTGCTGAATGCCGTAACACCAAAAACAAAGGCTCTATTTTTTAGTCACATTACTTCTGCTTCTGCCCTCACCTTCCCCGCAAAAGAAATTATTGACGAACTACGCGGGAGAAGTATTTATACAATTGTTGACGCTGCTCATGCTCCGGGACAAATTCCTGTAAATATCTCTGAACTTGATCCCGATTTTTACACCGGAAACTGCCATAAGTGGATGATGGCTCCCAAGGGTTCGGCTTTTTTATATGTCAAAAATGAATTACAACATATGATGAAACCCCCCGTGATAAGTTGGGGATTAACAAATGATGTTGAGGGTCCCTCACATTTGATCAATGAATTTGAGTATCAAGGCACACACGACATCTCCAACTACCTTACAGTTCCTGCTGCAATCCGGTTTATGGAAGACTATCACTGGACCGGGATATCTGAAAAATGCCACTTCCTCACCCTCGAAACAAAACTTTTGATGGAACAAGTGAAAGGAATGGAAGTGATATGCGCCGCCGACTCTTCCCTCTTTAAACAAATGGCGGCAGTAAAACTTCCCGTTTCTGCTCCCTTGGACCTGAAAGAACAACTTTATGATAAATTCAAAATAGAAATTCCGGTGTTCCCACATAATGGTGCCCGGCATCTTAGGGTTTCGGTTCAGGGATATAATACCAAAAAAGATTTGGATAAATTAGTTGAGGCCTTGCACTATTTTCTTGATTAGGAAACCTTATCCCCCTTTATTTTGTCTAATATATTAGAGTTTTTGCCAAACACAGGTATTTTATTGAAATTATTCCTTTTCCTCTCTTTGTTTTTAACTTCGCTTATTGCCCAGCCGGGTGATCTGAATAATAAACTTATGCTCGCCGGACAGTTTGAGCAGTTAAACCAGTTTGAAAAAGCAAAAACAATCTACCTCGATCTCCACAAAACCAAACCGCTGGACTATTTGTTCCTCGAATCTCTTGTCCGTGTATGCAACAGACTAAAACAATATGATGAGTCGATATCTTACCTAAATAAATGGAATGAACAAATGCCCGGCGATATAAACGGGGTGAACCTGCTCGGCAAAACATATTTCATGCAAGGGAAAGAAAAAGAGGCACTTGCTCTTTGGGATGATTTCCTGAAAGTATATAACTACGAAATCAACTACACAAAAATTCTCGCTTACTCGGCAATTGAAGTTAAGGGATTTGAAACCGCCATCAACCTGCTCGAAAAAGGGAAAAATGCGTCGGGTCAACCGATTTATTTTCTTCTCGATCTCGGTTATCTCTATGGTTACATGATGCAGTATGACAAAGCTGCCGAGGCTTATGTTGAACTTCTGGAGCTCGAACCCGGGCAGTCAGCACAAATTGAAGGCAGAATAAGAACCACTTCAAATAACCCGGATGCTGCAAGAGAATATATTAAGGCTTTTGAAAAAATTGAAGACCCAAATGAAGCCACTCTCCGTGTGATGCTTGCTCTCTACATCGATCAAAGAATGTTTCCAAAATCGATCGAAACAGCACTGAAACTTGAAAACTTTGGGAAAGACAACGGTGTTTCACTCTATCGGGTTGGTGAAGAATCGTTTTATGCGGGCGATTATCCCTCGGCTGTAAGTGCTTATTCAACTCTTTTGGATAAATATCCAACCAGACCCGATAAACCGATCATTAATCTTAATCTCGTGAAGGCTCTCGAAGAAATTCTCAACCTGAAATACCGTGAGCTAAACCCCGATTGGAAACCCTACGATCTCGGGATACTTCCTGAAAAAGAGGAATATGAAAAGGTAATCTCCAAATATTTGGAAATTATCTCCTCCTTTAAAAATTCAGAGACTGCAAGTGAGGCAATTTACAGGACGGGATATCTTTATTATAAAATCAACGATCCCGGCGAAGCTGAATCCCGTTTCAACGACCTTGTCGAAAACCGCCCCAACTCTCAGTTTGCAGCGAATGCATGGCTTGGGAAAGGCCTGATCGCACTAAAAAAAGACAATGTTGACCTTGCAATCCATGCCTTCTCCTCAGCAATTACTGCTTTTAGCACCGATCCCGATGTTAAAAATCGTGCCCGTTTTAACCTGATGATGTCGTGGTTTTTCAAAAATGATATCGACAAAACTCTTGAACTGTTGACAGAGATTGTGGGCGTACCAACTGATAATCTTGCAAACGATGCGCTGGAACTTGCACCACTTATAAATAAAAAGATGACCGATTCATTGTCACTCCTGAAACTTGCCTCCGCTGAAAGGGCTATTATTCAGGGTGAATTGTTGGATGCGTTTAAGCTGTTTTCAGAATTAAAAAATTCTCCTTCCCCAATTATGGCAGCTCTTGCACGGTTTCGATCAGCCGAACTCGCTGCTTCGCTTAACAATTATGATGAGGCAATTTCAATTATCGAAACCTCATCAGGGGATCAATTCAATATATATGCCGATAAATCGTTATTTTTACAGGGACAAATTTATCAATTTGGAAAAAAGGATATTCAAAAGGCTATTTCCTCTTACGAACAGATCTTGATTCAATTCCCCAAATCCATTTTAAACGATAAAGCCCGTGAGACAATATTGTCATTAAAAAACAACTGAGAAAGTATGTCCAAAAGACTAACAAACAAAAATACCCGCTGTTCATTCTGTGGTAGAGATGCAGGCGAAGTAAGCCTGATTGCAGGACCCGATGTTTATATCTGTGAAATCTGCGTTGAAAGCAGCGTTGAAATCTTAAGATCAAATCTTAGCGCCGTTAAAGCAAAACCAAAAAAAGCAATGGATGTTACCCCAAGATTCATATATGATACTCTGGGTGAACATGTAATTGGACAGGAAAGAGCTAAGAAAACACTCGCCGTGGCAGTTTATAACCACTATAAACGAGTAAATCACGACGATTCCCTCTTCAGCCTCGGCGATGTGGAAATTGAAAAAAGTAATATTATGCTGATTGGACCAACAGGAACAGGAAAAACCCTGCTCGCAAAAACTCTTTCAAGAGTTCTTGATGTCCCGTTTGCAATCGCCGATGCCACAACTATTACAGAAGCAGGATATGTGGGCGACGATGTTGAAACCGTCCTTGTCCATCTGCTTCAGGCTTCCGACTATAACCTCGAAAAAGCCCAGCGTGGAATCGTTTATATAGATGAGATTGACAAAATCGCCCGTAAAAGCGAAGGCTCTTCCATCACAAGAGATGTATCGGGTGAAGGCGTTCAACAGGCACTCCTGAAAATTCTTGAAGGCACTGTTGCAGGTGTTCCCCCAAAAGGTGGAAGAAAACACCCCGAACAAAGTCTCATTTATGTTAACACTAAAAATATTCTTTTTATCGTTGGTGGTGCATTTGAAGGAATCGAAAAGATAATTTCAAACCGTATAAACAAAAGTAAAATGGGATTTGGTGCAGATGCTATCGACACCAACCACCTTTCAGATGATGAATTGATTGGAATGGTAAAACCGGAAGATCTGCTTCGTTTTGGGCTTATACCCGAACTTATCGGCAGAATACCTGTGTTAGCACCTCTTCACTCACTTAGTAAAGAAGCTTTGTCGATCATTTTGAACGAACCCAAAAATGCGATCCTGAAACAATACAAAAAAATGTTTGCAATGGAAGACATTCAATTGGAATTTGATCCATTTGCAGTTGATGCAATTGTTGAAAAAGCCATTGAACGGAAAACGGGTGCCCGTGCTCTAAGATCGATTGTTGAAGAATTTATGGTTGATATCATGTTTGACCTCCCTGAAAGAAGAGAGATTGGGCAGTGTATTATTACCCGCGATGTTGTAAACGGAGTGGGCGAACCCATCTATCTCGAAAGAGAAAAAAAATCAGCCTGACGCCTGTGATTAAGTTCAGGTCCATCCTTCTGTTCCTGTTTTTGCTTCTGCTGACGAATAATATTCTGCCGCAGAATAAAATTTTAATTCCGATGGACCTGAACCAGACCGACCACCTGAAGGCATACGGCGTAACCTATCGTGCCCTCTCCAAAGGATATACTGCCGACTGGCTGTTAAACTACCGGGGCGGTTCTTTCGCTATTGATTATTCTGACGATGTACTACTCGACTGCCGCCTTCAGGGTGTTTATTTTGAACAACTTGATCCCGGTGCTGCCGTGGATATATACTCCTTTGTGCAGCAGGAAGATCAAAACATGGATGTGGTCAGGATGGAAAAAGCCCCCAAAGTGGCTGTTTATGTTCCTCCCGGTTTCCATCCCTGGGATGATGCCGTTACCCTTGCTCTTGAGTATTCGGGAATCCCCTACGATAAATTTTGGAATGAAGAGATTATCCGCGGTGATCTGAGCAAATATGACTGGCTCCATCTCCACCATGAAGATTTTACGGGGCAATACGGTAAATTTTATGCCAGTTATGCAAATGCCCAATGGTATGTTGAGAATCAACGCAGATATGAGGCGGATGCAAAAAGACTTGGTTATGCCAAGGTTTCAAATATGATGCTTGATGTGGCGAAAGGGATAAAAAGTTTTGTAGGATCAGGTGGATTTTTGTTTGCGATGTGCTCAGCTACCGATTCGTACGATATTGCTCTTTCAGCAGAAGGTTCCGACATAGCTGCCAACATGTTTGATGGTGACGCTGCAGACCCTCAGGCTCAGTCAAAACTTGATTATGGAAGTACACTCGCATTCACAGATTTTATACTCGAACAAAATCCCTATGTTTATGAATATAGTGATATTGATATCCAACCCACTGAAATACTCGATTTTGGGAATGATTATTTTACACTTTTTGAGTTTTCTGCCAAATATGATCCTGTCCCAACAATGTTAACCCAATGCCATACAAATGTTGTTAAAGGTTTTATGGGGCAGACAACGATGTTCCGCAGAAATCGTGTAAAAAAATCAGTTATTGTTCTCGGTGAAAGAAAAGACACCGATCAGTTAAAATACCTTCACGGCACTTTTGGCAGAGGTTTTTTCACTTTCTACGGCGGACATGACCCTGAAGACTATCAACATGCAGTCTCCGATCCCCCAACTGACCTCAACCTCTACAAAAATTCTCCCGGCTACAGGCTGATCCTGAATAACATCCTCTTCCCCGCAGCCAAAAAGAAAAAACAAAAAACTTGAAGCTGGCTTTGAGCTTTTGGTTGTTTTAGGTCTAGCAGATTTTCACTGATACCACTAATATTCCACTGAATATTTTTAAAAGTTGGACAATTTTGCAATCTGATTGCAAATTTGTCCGGATTTTGTAATCATCCTCTGCTGGAAAGTTCACATACAACTAACTATTTCATAGATTATGCCCAATTCGCTATATTTACAAATTGAATTCAGAATCGGAGTTATAAAAAATGAGCCAAAAGTTTTTAATGCAAAGCATCGACATAAAAGGTTTCAAATCATTTAATGCAGAAGGTCAAAAGCTTGAACTTGGAGACCTGACTGTGCTCATCGGGGCAAACGGAGCAGGGAAAAGCAATTTAATCTCATTCTTTAGAATGATTACAAATATGATGAATGATTCGCTTCATAAATATATAGGCATTAATGGTGGAGCAGACAGTCTTCTTTACTTAGGGGCAAAAAAGACTGCTCAAATTGAAAGTCAGTTTAAATTTAGTTTTAATAACTCCGTGCAGAATTACAGATTTATTTTGTCATACGCCGCTGGGGATACTCTGTTCATTTCTGAGGAAGGATCGGATTGGCAATCTGAAACAGGGATCCGCATAAGTGAAATGACCAAGGCACTGGGGAAGAAAGAAACGGCATTATCTAAGTTGGTCAATAAAGAAAATACAAAATTTCTAGCTGTCAACAATCTGTTAAAGTGTTTTCAAGTATATCACTTTCATGATACTACCAATGCTTCACCAATGAGAAAAAACTCATATTTGAATGACAACAAAAATCTAAAGAGCGATGGCGGAAATTTAGCTGCAATTTTATATGCCCAAAAGAACTCCGATAAATGGAATAATTATTACAAAAGAATCGTAGAGCATATCAGATATGCTTTACCGGAATTCGAAGATTTTGTTTTGGAACCCGATATTTACTCCGGAAAAAACATTATATTAAACTGGCGGGCTAAATATTCCGACCATCTATTCGGACCACACCAATTATCAGACGGATCATTGCGATTCATCGCTTTAATGACTCTGTTGCTCAGACCAAAAGAACTCCTTCCTCCGATCATAATTATAGATGAACCTGAATTGGGGCTTCACCCGTCTGCTATCTCCATTTTGGCTAATGTAATTAATTTTGTTAAATCAGAAACTCAGATAATAATTGCCACTCAATCTCCAAACTTTGTTGATGAATTTGAGCCTTCTGAGATCGTGGTTGTTGAGAAGAACAGAATCGAGAATTGTACAAAACTGAGACGCCTGGATATAAATTCGCTAAAAGAGTGGTTAGAGGAATATAGTTTAAGTGAATTATGGGAGAAAAATGTTCTTGGGGGAAAACCATGAGCGGTTATAAACGTTTAAACATCATCGTTGAGGGTGAAACTGAAGAGAGATTCGTCAATAATACAGTTACCCCATATCTTGGAAATTTTTCAATTGTTACAAGTGTTCGAAAAGTTGAATCAGGAAGAAAAAAATCAAAAATATTTCGAGGGGGCTTATTTAACTACGAAAAAGCTAAAGGAGATATTACTAAATGGATGCGAGAGGATCAAAATCCTGAGGTATATTTTACTACAATGTTCGACCTTTATGCTTTGCCTGAGAACTTTCCTGGGCAAACTCTTGCGCACAACATAAAAGACCCGTATGCAAAAATTGATTACCTTGAATCTGAATTTAGTAAGGATATAGCTGACAAAAGTTTTATCCCTTACATTCAATTACACGAATTTGAATCCCTGCTATTTGTCCAACCGGCACAACTCGGTAATATTTTATTTGAGGCGCAAAACTCTGTTTCTGAACTTGAAAAGATAGCAGATGAATTTGGTGGAAACCCTGAATTAATTGATGAAGGCAAAACAACCGCTCCATCAAAACGGATTATAAAGATCCTGCCAAAGTATAAATCCCAAAAACCAACGGCCGGAGCAAGTGCAGCTGGGAATACAGGTATTCCACTACTTAAAGAGCGGTGTAAACACTTTCGTGCATGGATAACAAAACTGGAAGGTCTCGGTACAACACCGAATTAAAAGGTATTAACCGCCTCTTCGATTGACGAAACAGCTTTTATTTTCATTCCGGTTTTCCCTTTGGTTTCGGGAAAATTGGCTTTTGGGATGATGGCGGAAATAAAACCAAGTTTTTCGGCTTCTTTTAGACGGGCAATTATTTGGGGGACACCACGAATCTCACCTCCAAGCCCCACTTCACCAATTACGATTATTCCCGGCGGAAGCGTTTTTTCTCTCGAAGAAGAAATGATGCTCAAACATATCGGTAAGTCAGAAGCAGGTTCATCAATCCTCATCCCTCCTGATACATTTATAAATACATTTTTGTTTGACAGATTGATTTTGGCTCTCTTCTCAAGCACCGCAAGCAGAATCGAAAGTTTTCGCTGATCAAATCCACTTGTGATTCTTGATGGATTTCCAAAATATGACGGCACCACAAGTGCCTGCACTTCGGTAAGAATAGCCCTCGTCCCTTCAAAAACTGCCGTAATACAACTACCGGAATTTACAGTTTTGTCTTCATTCAGAAATACACCTGAAGGATTGGGAACTTCTTTTAATCCGCTTCCCTGCATCTCAAAAACACCAATCTCGTTTGAACTGCCAAAACGATTTTTGATGGCACGGATAATTCTGAAAAGATTGTTGCCATCCCCTTCAAACTGGAGAACGGTATCCACCATGTGTTCAAGAATTTTAGGTCCCGCGAGCGATCCCTCCTTGGTTACATGTCCGATAATTACAGCAGTTCTTCCTGTTGTTTTTGCATTTTCCATCAAAGCATAAGCCGACTCACGAATCTGTGAAACAGTGCCGGGTGAGCTCATTAATTCAGGGTTGTGAACAGTTTGAATCGAGTCGATAACAAAAAGTGTGGGTTCTGTATCATTAATCGCCGAAAGAATCTTGTTAAGATCGGTTTCGGCGAGTATGGTGATCAGATCTGAAGCGATTCCAAGCCGTTCAGCTCTCATTTTGATTTGCTGGAGCGACTCTTCACCTGTAACATATAATGAAGGTTTTTTAAGAAGTGCGAGTGATTGCAGAAGAATCGTCGATTTGCCGATTCCGGGTTCACCTCCCAACAAAATAACCGAACCGGGCACAAAGCCACCGCCGAGTGTTCTGTCGAGTTCCTGTATCCCGGATGAAAACCGCGACACCGATGAAGATTCTATTTTGTGAAGTTTGCTGATGTTAAGTGGACCGCTGTAACCTTGCTTCCCTTTTGCCTCCTGTTTAACCACAACCTCTTCATTAAAAGTATTCCAGGATTCACACTCGGGACACTTCCCAAGCCACCTGATACTTTCATATCCACAGGAAGCACATACAAACTTGGTCTTTTCTTTTTTCAATATTCCTTCAGCCGTTTGATCTCGTCAAAAATTGCCGGAAGCACCTCACCCGAACGCCCCTTAATAAAGAGCCTCCTTCCATGTTGGTGGTCGGAATCGTCAATATTAATATCAACAACCATTGCTCCTGAAGAGAGCGCAGCCGATGGAAGTAGTGCCGCAGGATAAACCACTCCGGAAGTACCTACAACAAGCATAACATCGCACGACTCACATTGTTCTTCGGCAAGTTCATAAACCCCCTCGGGGAGGTTTTCACCAAACCAGACAACATCAGGCCTGACAAGCGCCCCACATTCGCAGTGAGGCGGTTTATTGTCAGCAAGTTCAATTTCACCGTCATACCGTTTACCGCAGGCGGTGCATTTATTTCGTGTAATATTTCCGTGAAGTTCATATACTCTCGAACTACCGGCCCTCTGATGAAGATTGTCAACATTTTGGGTAACTATTGTAACATCAAGATATTTCTCCAATTCAACCAGAGCACGATGCCCGGCGTTTGGTTTCGAATCGTTAATGATTCTCCTTCTATACTGATACCACTCCCAAACAAGGTCAGGATTCTTCATGAAAGAATCAAAATTTGCAAGTTCGTGTGCGCTGAATTTTTTCCAAAGACCATCATCCCCCCTGAATGTGGGGATTCCACTCTCTGCACTCACTCCCGAACCTGTAAAAACTACAATCTTCCTTGAATCTGCTAACTTGTTGATTAACTCCTTTTGAATTCTTATATCATAAGACATTAAAGTTTTGTTCTCCCGTAAAACTCAATATTTGTCTTCAAAAGATAAAGGTTTTACAAATCTTTTTTGTGACTTGTATCCTGATTTTGTTTAGAAATTATGGATTATTTTACAATCCATCATGACTAACAATTATCTATTTTTCGTTCTTTATCTCATTTAAAAGTTTTTTTGCTTCTGAAAGAACAGCAGCATCATCTTCATCGAGGAAGGGGATGGTTGCAACTTTGTTTAAATGCGTGCGGGCTTTTGCATATTGTTCATCTTCAATGTATGCTTTTCCAAGCTCAAGATGGAACATTCTGAAGTTTGGACGGAGTTTGATTGCTGCATTCAGCTCTTTAATCGCAACATCAATATCACCCCAGCCGAGACCAAGTGGAACTCTCACCAGGTAGGCTTTTTCACACAGTTTGTTGTGGGTTCTGCCAAGCACATAATGAGCAGTCGCCTGAACTTCACTACCACCGTTACCAAGTTTAATCGCTTTTTCCACATCTGCTCTTGCATCGTTTACATACCCCGGGGCACTAAAAACGCTTTTAAAGAGAGCAATTCTCCCATTGGCAATTGCGCGTCTGAGGTAGTTGATCGATTTGTCAGGAGCGAGTTTTATAGCCTTGTCAGCAAAAGTCTTTGCTTTTTCAAAATTTGCAAGTTGTGAGTTGCCCGAAGAATGTTCACCAATATCAACATATGATCTGCTGAGTCTCCATTGAATTTCCCAGTTGTTGGGTGAAAGTTTGTCAGCAGCTTCAAATTTTTTCAGTGCATCTGCATTTTTGAACTGTTTTACCGCAAGTTTATCTCCCTCTTCAACAAGTTTTTTCCAGTCTTGGGAGTAAATATTTCCTGCGGAAAAGAGGAAAAGTAAAGCGAGCAAAAAATTAAAAGTTTTGGTCTGATTCATGCCTGATAACCTCGTATGGTTTGAAATAATTAATTGATTATTGATTTTACTGCCTCTATAAGTTTTATTTTTTCTATTGGCATCTGCACAAGTGCCCTTACCCCCCGTTCTCTGAACATCTCCTGGTCCACTTCTTCATCCTCCGACAATAAGATTATCGGAGTTTTGAAATGACTGTCAACAGGATTCACCGATTTAATGAACTGTTCAAATGACATCAACGGCATGTTCCTGCCGGCAATTATTAAAGCGGGGGCACTAACCTCGAGCATGTCAACAGCTTCATATCCGTTGTCAACGCTCATAAGTTCATATTCCTTAAATTCAGCTGTAAGAACCCGCCTTAGTTCGTTCTCCTCGTCGGGCTCAGAGTCCACGATAAGTATTGTATTCGCCGGAACCGGCAAGGTGAAATGGAACTCACTTCCATTCTCTTCTTCCGAATAAAACCAAATCTCGCCGCCATGTTTCTCCACGATTTCTTTTACAAGTGTGAGCCCAAATCCACTCCCTTTTTCCCCTTTTGTTCCTTCTTTAGAGACAAATTTATCCAGAGTAAAAAGGCGTGCTTTTTGGTCGGCTGTAATCCCCATACCATGATCTTTAACTATAAATTCCACTTGTCTGGTGTTAAACAAACCGGCGGTTATCTCAATTTTACTGTTTTCGTACGAGAATTTTATGGCATTATTGAGAAGATTTACAATCACCTGGGTTGTTAACCTCTCATCAGCATGGATATACAGATCGAGCGGTACATCGATTATTATCTCAATGTTTTTTCTAATGGCATTTCCGGTAAGTGTCGAAACACAATTGTGAACAAGTGCATGAACGGGTAACCGTTGAGTTTCAGGCTTCAGTTTCCCTGTGCGCAGGCGTGACCAGTCGAGAAGATAATTGATGAATTGTAGTTGACTTACCGATGCCTCATAAATGTAGGTGAGGTATTCGATTTTTTCATGTTCCGCAATGTCAGGTTCATTTAACAGAATTTCCGCAAAACCGAGGATGCTGGTGTAGGGACCGCGAAGATCGTGCGAAAGAATATTTATAAAACGGTCTTTTGAATCATTCAGTTTTTTAAGATTTGTCTCTGATTGTTCCAGATCAAACTGACGAAGTTTTAGTTTTGTAGTATCAGTAACTATCCCCGAGATACTTTCAGGAATACCCTTTGCATTCCGTTTGATGTTAAGCTTTTCATGAACCCAAATTATCTCCTCATCTTTTGCAACAATTCGATATTCGAGACTCACTTTTTGTTGGGCGTGATTGTTTTTTGCTTCATTTAACACACGAAGAACATTGGTTACATCGGCTCTGTGAACGATTGAATATAATCTTCCCTGCATCTCATTTAGTTCTGCAGCAGTGTAACCGGTAATCCGCTCAACCTGGTCGCTAAAACTGACAGGTGCGTTGGGATCTTGCGGATCATTCACTTTCCAAAGGAAAAACTCTATGTCATTATGTACAGCTAAAATATCCTTAACTTCCACAGCCGTTAGACGGTTGCCGGATGTTGTCAGGAAATAACCATAACCGGTAACACCTTCCTCTTTTGGCACAAGATTTATAAATATTCCGTTACCACGAATTTCATCAGAGAGAAACAACCCCGAGAACCCGGTTTTCAGGATCGATTCAATGTTGACTTCTTTGCTGTCGGAAGGAGTCCTGAATATCTCCCGGAAATTCCGTCCTTTCAACGACTCTGCCGATATACGCTTGCCGTTCCCCTTTTCTTCCACATTTTTTATGCGAAAACGGTCATCCAGATCAAGAATAAAATCGCTTTTTTGATGCATTTTTTGCAATCTTGAATTAATTAAAAATCATATTCAAAATAATTCAATTTTAGCTCACTACAAAACATGGAATCTATACATTTTATTGGGTTTGTTCGGATAGCGGGAAAGAAGGAGTATACAGTTTTTTATATGGCTTTTTATCCGGCGTTTATATGGCATTTATATGGCACTTATCCGGCGTTTATATGGCATTTATATGGCGTTAATAAGTCCAAATATTAATAGAGCCAAATAAACGTGATTTATAACCTGTTGTTTTTAGCATAGTTAGCTTTTTATGTGCCATGCTTTTATTTGGCTTTTATATGGCTCAATTTAATAGAGCCAAATAAAATCAGTGTTTCAATACCCAAAAACCCTCACGCTTTGAACCCTTATGTTCAATTTTATTTTGTTTCTTAAGAACTTTTAATATTCCATTAATCTGATACCTCGATAGGGATGGAAAAATTTGCGAAAACTCTTCGTACGTTCCCTGTCTATATTTTTCAAGGTGTTTAAGTATTAGGACTTGTTTTTCTGAAGTCGATAGCCCAAGTAACCGGGTTTGAACACCCTGTTTGCCAACAGATTTATAATATTTTGATGAAATTAAATACTTTGTTCCTCTTCCTCTCTGATAGCTATCCACGATCCCCAAATTCACTAACCTATGGATTGATTTGATGTGATCAGGTTTAATTGTACGGCGCGATCGAATTATTTCCAGTACAAAAAGTTCTTTTGTACTAAATAAAGTTTTTAGTTGATCTGAAATTGATTCAAGGAATTTAATAAACTCAATATCTTGGACAGTGCCCTCTAATCTGAGAATGACAGACGTTTCGTCGGACTGACTATAATCCGGTAACGGTTTTGATTCTTGTATACTTCGATTGAAAATCTTGTCCACCCCCTGGCCTGATCTCTCAACAAGCCCGCATTTTTGGAAAACCTCAGCTAATCTTCGGTTTCTTGGCACTTGTTTATCTAAGATGTTTTCTTCGGTAACTCCTTTCGGAAAAGGACCGGGGCTCTCAAAAACGATTTCTTTTGGGTATTGGCGGATGAAAATTGAACCGGGGAATGTATAATCTCTATGACAAACCGCATTTAATAACGATTCACGAATTACTTCTTCATTGAACATCGGGATATCTTTGATGAATATTCCATCCTGAAAATGGACAACTTCATTACGAATATCAATTAGGTTCCATATTTCATCAAATATCTCAAGGAAACCAGTCCGAAATTCTTTTCTTTGCTGGGATTCAATATTACTCTGATCATTTCTATACTCGAAAACTATCTCAGCTTGAGGTTGGTATCTGGAAATTGCCTTGTTGCTACCCAATAAAAATAATGCTGTATAGTTTAATTTCCCATCGATCGACAATTCAAGATCTGCCAACAATTGTTCAATCGAAATAATCATAATTTCGGAATTATTCAGCTTCCTTGAAACAAGTTTACGAAGATTCTCAACAGCTTTCTGCGATAGCTCAGATATTTCCAATCCATGGCAGATATTTGCCGAGTAATCAAGGTTGGTTTCATTTAATATCTGTCTTAACATTTCAGGAGACATCGAAGTCAGGGATTCGCCAACGCGCATCCAATATCCACCCGCGTAAGTTAATGGAGTGGCAGGAGGACGTGAAGGAACTTGAAAGACGAGTACTCGTTTGCCTTCAACTTCAATTTCCTGAATTACTATCTTTAAATGGATACTATCAAATATCTCTCTTTGAATATTAACCAGGTTTTCGAATAGACTTGTTCCAACAACCTGTCGTGGTATTTTATCGCTAACTCCCAAAATAAGATAACCACCTTTTTCATTTGCAAGAGCAATACAATATTTGATTAATTTGTCTTTATCAAAACTGGATTTAGCCTCCTTAAATTCAAGATTTAGATTCTCCTCATACCCCATTAATTCCTTTAATCCAGCTTGGTCAATAAAACTACTCCATAGATTATTCTTGCCAATTCTCATTTGAAATGATTCGCTTTCATTTTGTGGTTCTTGTTTCCATTTGTAACCGACAGATAATTGAATTTGTGTTTTAGGAAATTACAAAGAATTACGGAAAGTACAAAAGAGATTGAAAACTGCTTCATATGGCTTAATGTAATAGAGCCAAATGAAATTATGAAAATATATAGGGGTAATACAGCTATCTCGTCTTTAAAACCAAAATCCCGGCAGCCTGATTGCTCATAACTACCGGGAATTTAATCGTGAAATAGAAACCAACTATTTTAATTTATTGAGGGAGATCGATCCACCACTGGTTTTGAGGGTGAGTGGCATTCCACCACCATTTACTGTTCCTGTGAATGAACTGTGTGTCATTTTTACATTGGATGCAGTTAGTTCACATTCAACTTCACCTGCGGAGGTTTTAAGTATTACATCAGCTTTGAATGTTTCCGGCACATAAGCAACTATATCCCCACCCGAAGTTCCACATTCAATTCCCTGATTTTCACCATTGTATTTCAGTTTGATGTTGCCACCCGAAGTTTTTGCCACGATATTACCTTTTTGGCTGTCGATATCGATGTCACCACCGGATGTTCCAACATCAACCGAACCTTCAACATCTTTTACCACTATGTTGCCACCGCTGGTTTTAAGCGCAGCTGATCCGTTAAATCTCATCAGTTTAATGTTACCACCACTGGTTTTTCCATTCACTGATCCGGAAGAGTTTTCAAGTCCGATATTTCCACCGGAAGTTATCATTGCAAAACTTCCTCTCATATCCTTAACTTTAATATCGCCACCACTTGTCTTCAAATCAGTGTTAAAACTTTCGGGAGCCATTACTTCAACTCTTAAACCAAGATTACTCAGGCTTTTTAAAAAACTCTTTTTCTCAATTTCGATCATAACTCCGGAGGAAATCTTGTCAACGGAAATGTCAACTTTTTCGAGAGCGTTTTCGTTCCCGTAAATTCTGACTGCAACTTCATTTTTTGACCAGGTTGAGACCCAGATATCAGCGGCAACGGCTTCAACCCCAAGTTTTTCACCGGCATTCACCTGAAAAGATTTTTCCAAAAGGAGTTTTTCAGGTCCATCACTGGCTATGTAATCTCCATAATGAGCGGAGCAACCTCCTGAGAAAAGAGATATCGCCAGAAAAGGGAATAACAAAAGTGATTTTTTAATCATTTTGATGGCTTGTTTCATTGTATGAGTTCCTTGTTGTTAATACTGATCTTTTGACCCTCAAAAATCTGAAAAGGTTGCATCAAATACTACTAATTTTCCACCATCCATAACTTTATATGACCGTTCAATTCCTTTTATTAAATTTCGCTTCCGATTGACAGAAATTTCCACTTACTTTTAACAATTTTTACACTCAAAAAATGAAACAACTACAAAAAAACTATTTTATCCTGGGGCTGGCTTCAGTGACATTCCTCATCCATTTATATGGAATTCTCTTTGGAGGATTTTCATATTTCCGGGATGAACTCTATTATCTTGAGTCAACAAGACATCTCGATTTTGGATATGTTGATCATCCACCTCTTTCAATCTGGCTCTTGTGGTTGATCACTTCCATCTTTGGGGATTCTGTTGCAGTAATAAGAATTGTCCCGGCTCTGCTTTCCTCAGTGATTGTATTCATCTCATGCAAAACCGCTGAAAAGATGGGTGGGGGAGGTTTTGCTGTTTTCCTTACAGCTCTTTCTGTTACTTTCATGCCAATCTTCATGGGGATGAACACAGTTTATTCGATGAACTTTATCGACTATTTTTTCTGGGCAATTCTCATTTATTTGGCGATTGACCTGATAGAAGACCCACAAAAGAAGAAATTTATAATATGGGGGATAATCGCCGGTTTTGGGATGCTCAACAAAATCAGTATCAGTTGGTCCATCATTGGCTTTTTTGTAACGCTTCTCCTTAGCGATAAAAGAGACCTGTTAAAAACCCCATTCCCCTGGCTCTCCGGTATCATTGCTACCATTATCTTTTCACCATATATCGTATGGAATATTTTTAACGATTTTGCACATCTGGAATTCATGCGAAATGCGGTGGAGGGGAAATACTCGGAAATCACCAGAGTTCAGTTTCTCACTGATCAGTTGATGCTTGTTAGTCCGTTAATTCTGGCAGTTGCACTTTCAGGACTTTGGGCGGCGGCATTTACACATTTAAGAAAACAAAGTCTCGCTCCTGTAGCAATCTGGGCAACAGTTTTGGTGATTCTGCTCATCAATCCCCACTCAAAAGCCGAATATATCGGGGCTGCCTACCCTGCTCTTCTTGCAGTTGGAGCCGTATTTCTTGAAAACAGGATGATCTTAAATCCCTGGGCATTTTATCCCATAAAATTTGTACTACCATCACTGATTTTTATCGTCGGACTGGTTGTCATGCCTGCCGTGATTCCTGTCCTTACAGTGGACGAAACAATTCAACAGCTTCAGGATAGCGGATTAACTCCCCCTTCAAATGAGGGGCACAGGCTCTCGCAACTCCATCAGTTTTATGCCGATATGCACGGCTGGGAAGAACTTGTGGAATCAGTTAAAAAAGTGGTCGACGCAATTCCGGGAAAAGATTCTCTCTCAATTCTTATTGTGGCAAACAATTATGGAGAGGCAAGTGCAATAAATGTTATCGGAAGGAAATACAACCTCCCCTGGTGTGCAACTGAACATAACAGTTACTGGTTGTGGGGTATTCCAAAAGATAATTATGATGTTTACATCTCAATCGGCGACTCTGAAGAGGATGTTAAAACCTATGCTATTGATCCACAACTAAAAGGGATTCACACTGCACGATATGCAATGCCCTATGAGAACAACCTGAATATTTGGGTCGCTTACAAACTAAAGTACCCAATTAAAGAACTGTGGAAAAATGCAAAACATTACGAGTGAGAGCTTTCATGGAATTTCGGAACTTCGGTACTCTGGAACCTTGGAAATTGAGAAATCAATTCCGTGAAAATCTGTGTTAAATCCGTGGCAACCGTGTAACTATGGCTCACCTAAAAATTTATTGGTTTTAAGTTTTTTTCGATCAGTTTTTTATATAAGCCTCCCCAAACATTCAGGTGAAAGGAGAACTTCATGACCCTCTATCCCAAAGAAATCAAGAGTACCGGAAGGAAGAAAAAGTGTGCAGAATCATGGAACGAAAGTTAAATAGAGCAAGAGTTGTAGCATCGAGGTTACGGAAATTTGATTTTATAGCAAAGTCAAGGGCAGGAAGTGTTTATTTACTCTTGACGAGCGTTATAAAATCAATACATTATTTCCATACGATGCTGCTTCTCGATATTTCTGTTTTTCCAACTTCAGATTTAACAATTTTCTCTTTTGCCACTATTTTTTCCTAATTGCTAAAATATTTCCAAAATTATTGCAAAACACTTGGCTTTAATTTGAAAAATCAGTAAGTTTCAATATCAAAAGGGGAATTTCCTCTTCTGCTTCCCCAAGTAAAAATTTGGTAATTTAACACCCGGAGTTTATCATGGCTCGATATTTACTAAATACTTTTCTCTTCCTCTGTGTATTGCTATCACCATTATTGTATTCACAAACTCCAGAGCCAATATTGTTTGGAACCTATCTGGCTTCCAGCGATTATCCGACTGTGACTTATCACAGATTTGATGACAGCAACCTTGTAAAGTTAGGTTTCAATACCATATTTCAATCCGGCTCTCAATGTTCAACAGTTCAACAATAATTGAGTATGCTCTTCCAAAAGAGGGACTCGTATCGATTAAACTCTTTGACATAACAGGAAGATTGGTAAAACAGTTGGTAAATGAACAAAAGCCAACAGGAAGACACAAAACAACAATCGATTCAGGCAACCTGGCAAGTGGGATCTATATCTATTCACTGAGAGTAAACGATATAAGTATCAACAAAAAATTGGTGATACTAAAATGACCATCGCCAAAAGAATAATGCATATCCTACCGGATGCAAACACTAAAAGAATAACCGGAATGAAAGCTACTTTATTCACCACTATTCTCTTTCTCCTAATAAGTCTCCCCGCTTACTCCACAATCCGATATGTAAAAGCCGGAAATCCAACACCATCCTCTCCTTATACTACATGGACAACTGCATCTGATTCGATCCAAAAGGTGGTTGATATATGTTTAAGTGGTGATACGATACTTATAGGAAAGGGGGTTTATCCTCAGATTGTTAATTCTGAGCACTACAGTAGGAATCTCACTATTTTGGGTGTGGATATTGACAGTTGTATAATAGATGTTTCGGGCTTTCCCTTAGAGCCATTGTTAAAAGTTTTCAGGTTTACCGATGATTTAACTATTAAAAACTTGACTTTTAAAACGAGGTTAGGTACAACTGAACATATCGCAATCTATACATTCGGACCAACATTTGGTTATAATATTGTCAATATAACGAATGTTAATTTTATTGGAATGTTTCGAGAAGCAGTAGCACTTCTGAAAACATCCGGGTCTATTCAGAATTCCTACTTCTACGCAAGTACCATGGCAATAGGTGGTCCAGAATGGACCAGTTCGCAGCCAATGTTAATTGCCAACAACCTTTTTTATAGAGTAAAAGTTGGTATCGAATCTGACTATTCGTACATTTTCGGTAATACATTTATTGAAACTCATGCTTATGCAGTAAGTTTTAACGATTTTTTCGGATCCTCTGTTGATGTAAAGAATAATTTTATGCATGGTCGTAACAACGATGTAGGTGTAAATAATGTGCCTAATTCGATTGAAAACAATGTCATAATTAACTTTGCACGGGGAATTACAATGCGACCGGGAACTCGTGTTGTGAACAATGTAATTATGAAAGCGAGAGAATATGCGATTTATACCCGCCACCCTCTAACTACAGCGCATGTAAATTACAATTGTTTTTACAATAACGGAACGCTAACAAACGATACCGCCCTATTTAACCTCGACACAACAATTTACTATACAGCAGACCCGATGTTTGAGAATCAGGACAGTAACAACTATCTACTTCAGATGTTTTCACCTTTGATAGATGCGGGTGATCCAAATATCCTTGATGTGGACGGTTCAAGGAGTGATGTTGGGTTGTATGGAGGGCCTTATGGGCAGAGTTATGAGTATAAAGATTTGCCTCCCAAAAAACCAAAAGTAATATCAGCAACCAAACTCAAAAATAAAGTAAATTTCCAGTGGCGAGGAGGAACCGAAGCTGATTTTAACTCTTTTTCACTCTATAGAGGCAGAGACCCTCAGTTTATCCCAAACGATAACAATAGAATTTATTCAGGAATTGATACACTATTCACAGATTCACATACAGACCCGACCGGCAGTTATAGTTATAAACTGACTGCAATAGACAATCAAGGAAATGTCAGTAAATTAGACAGTGTAACAGTAGTAATGACAGGTATATCTGATGAAGAACAAAACCCAACGCCCGAAAGGATATATCTATATCAAAACTACCCAAATCCGTTTAACCCTACAACAAAGATAAAGTTCTCTTTAACAGAAGAGTCAGAGGTAATCCTTCGTGTGTATAATGTTAATGGTGAATTAGTAATAATGCTTCAAAACGGTTGGCTACCTGCAGGAGAGTATGAGAAAGAATTTTCGCCAGCAGCAATTGGAACATTAAAGGACATTGCTTCAGGTGTATATTTTTACAATTTGTTGGTAAGAGACAAGAATTTGGTTCCATTATTCGTAAAAACCGAAAAAATGATGTTTATCAAGTAGTAGCACAGAATTGGTGCATCGATTTAGTCCTGTTGTTTCCGGATTGGGAAAAATAATTGAATTTGTTAACTGAAACCCTTAACTAATCTAATAGGGCAGTCTCGAGAGGGGCAGCCGTTTTCATTATCCAGATTTAACAATTTACTCTTTTGCCACTATTTTTTCATATCAGCCCTAAAGTTCTAAAGTCCTAAAGTTCTTTTCCGCTTGATTATTAAACTAATTAAGTGTATTTTTGCAGACTGTTTATTAATAAAAAAGGTGCATAATGGGCAAAGGCGACCCAAGGACTAAAAGAGGTAAAATCTTCAAAGGTTCTAATGGAAAATTCAGACCAACTGTGAAGAACATCAACAGAGACAAAAAAGATGCCGCTGCAGAAGGTGAAACTTCTTCAAAATAGTTAGTTTTTAAAGATTTTTGCAGTACTTTATAATCAATTAATTATACTGTACTGCTTTTCTGTTTTAAATAAGGAATCCCGCTTGTCGGATAGAAGCAACTCCGTAATTATTACTTTCTACAAATATACCCGCATCGAAAACCCTGAAGAATTTCAGCCGGTTCTCCTTAATTTTTGCCTTCAGGAAGAAATTAAAGGGAAAATCTACCTCGCTTTTGAAGGAATTAACGGCTCGGTCTCCGGCGATCATAAAAAAATTGAACTGTTCAAATCTTATATCCAGTCATTCCCTTTCATCGGCGAAGTGATATTTAAGGAAGACCCCGTTTTTGGCATCTGCCACGAAAAAATGTTTGTTCGCGTAAGAAAAGAGCTCGTAAATTCCGGTGCAAGGGATATCGACCTGAGCCTTGGCGGAAAAAGACTTTCACCCGAAGGTCTGCTCAAATTGTATGAAGAGGGGAAAGAATTTGTAATAATTGATACCCGTAACTGGTATGAAAGCAAGATTGGATACTTTAAAAATGCGGTTATTCCCCCAATCGAAAATTTCAGGGACTGGCCTGAATATGTGGATCAGATTGATGATCTAAAAGATAAAACTGTTGTCACTTATTGCACCGGTGGAATCAGATGTGAAAAAGCATCCGCCGTAATGGTCGAAAAAGGTTTTAAGGATGTTTACCAGCTTGATGGTGGCATCGTCAGTTATCTCCACAAATTTCCCGACACATTCTGGGAAGGTGGAATGTTTGTTTTTGATAATCGCAGAGTTGTTGAAGTAAACACCAAAGAAGAGTTGAAACATGTGGCAACCTGTCACTATTGCAACAAACCAACCTCAAAATACATCAACTGCCACAACCTGAAATGTGACAAGATATTTGTCTGTTGCGAAGATTGCAGGAAAACACACGATTATTCCTGTTCCGAAGAGTGTAAAACAGCCCTCTCAAGGAGAAGCCGCTATTACGACTAAACTTCTGACTTTTGTCTTCCTCCTTTTTATGACCCTCTCATCCTTACTTTTTGGTCAGGATACGATAAAAAATTTCCACAAAAATGGTAAAGTCTCTGAAATTTATATTCTGAAAAATCAAGTGAGAGATGGGGTCACTAAATATTTTGATGAAAGCGGGACTCTGGTCTCTGAAGTTCCTTTTGTTTCCGGAAAGGTTGAAGGAGTTGTGAAGCATTTCCACCCAAATGGAGCGGTAAAAGAATCATTTCAGATTGTTGAAGGAAAAAGAACGGGTATTTTTGAGTCTTATGATTCACTCGGTACGGTTATGACAAGCCTGAATTTTTATAATGGCGCCATCAGGAATGTGACCCCCTCTTCCGACCCCGACACTCCGGGCAAAGACCCCATGAACGAAAAATATAATACCGCTGCAATAAAACTCACCTCTGAGGAGATGACATTTTTAGATTCATATAAAGCCGTGATCCCACCGGGAGACCCCGCAGTTTATCCGATGGTTGATGAGGCACCAATGTTTTTAAGAGGTGAGGAAGAGTTTTACAGTCGGTTGTTTTATCCCTCAAGAGCTCTCGATGATGAACTTGAAGGAACTGTAATTATCAGAGCCCTGGTAAACAGTGATGGACGGGTTGAATCAACCGAAGTGGTGAAGTCCCTCGGAATGGGTTGTGATGAATCTGCTGAAATTACCGTTAGATACACCGATTTTATCCCTGCCAAACTTAAAGGAAGAAGTGTAAATTCTTACACTGAAGTTACAGTCAGCTTCAAACTCCCTGTAAAATAATTACTGAAGAAATCTGAAGCCCAGCGCTTTTAATCCTTCACGGATAACACCCCTGGGAAGAACCCCTTTAATCTTGTAATTAGTAAATTCCCTTCTAAGGCTGTAGTTTTTTCTGAGTCCATCAAACGCTTTCCCCCTCTCATCAGTTTCCAACAATGAAATTTTCTTCATATCGGAAGTATCCTTTTGGGGATCATAGTTTGCCGTGAGCACGCGATTGACCTCTTTTTCAAAATTACCTGAATTCAAAAATTGAACTTCATCCTCTTCAACCAATGGCAAATCAGGTATCCACTCTTTTTTCCATCGCATCCAATCACAAAGTGCATCATAAACTATTTTTGTGCCGTTCAATTTACCCTCAAGTGAATAGCCTGCCACATGTGGTGATGCTATAAAAACTTTTTCAAGAAGTTCTGGTGAAAACCGGGGTTCGTTTTCCCATACATCCAGAATAAGAGTTACATCATCCCTCTGTTTCATAAAATTTAGCAATGCCCTGTTATCAATCACCTCTCCTCGTGATGCATTGATCAGGATTGCGTTTGGCTTTATTTTGCTCAGATTGGATTCATTCAACAAATGAAAGGTTTTATCAATTCCTTCTCTGTTTAACGGAGTATGAAAAGTTACAATATCACATGCAAGAGCTTCTTCGAGAGATTTAAAACGGGGATCATTAGTTTTTCTCCCGAGCGGAGGATCGTTTAGAACGACAGAAAAACCGAAAGCTTTTGCCACTCTCTCTACCCGACTGCCTATATTGCCACACCCAATTATACCTACGGATTTCCCTTTCAGCGAAATTTTTTTCTCAACCGCAGCTCTAAAGATTGATATAAAAACATACTCCACCACCGCATCCGAATTACATCCCTTTGCAGAGGTAAAACCAATCCCGTTGTTATTCAAATATTCCTGATCGATGTGGTCTGTCCCTATGGTTGCAGTGCCCACAAACCTGATCTTTGTTCCACTTAAAAGCGATTCATTTACTTTTGTAATCGACCTGACGATTAAAAAATCTGCATCCGCCAACATCAAATTGTTGATGGCTCTGCCGGGTTGAAGAAAGGTTTCACCGATGTGACCAAAGGCCTCTGTGGCATTTTCGATATTTTCATCTACAACAAGTTTATAATTCATAAAGCCGGTTTATTGTTTTTTTGGAAATTAAGGAAAGAAAATTAATCTTTTTTAATGATTGGGAGACAATTCTTTTTGATTTGTAATGAAATCAAGTTAAGTTTAGGTTATGGTTTTTAATTCTTCAATAGAGTTGACAATATGAACTTCGATCAAATGAAACACAGCGGCATTAAAGTTTTCCGCATACACAATCCAAGAGCCACTTCTGTTATCGCCCCTGAATTCAGAACGATGCTCGTTGATGAAATACACAACAACCCCGGCGAAATATTTGCTATCGATTTTTCAAAAGTTGATTATATCGATTCCTCTTTTATCGGCTCACTTGTTGCAGCTTATAAAGAAGCTGAGAAAAACAATGTGAAAATTAAACTTTTTGGAACCCAGGAAAGAGTTGGTTCAACTTTTGAATCAACACGGCTCTACACTCTCTTCGATATCTACAAAAACTTCACGCAGTTGAAGAAAACCCTCGAGTGATGCAACCCTACAAAGTAAGTTTAACCCTCCCGGCTTCTGCCGATTTCCATGTTTTTTTCTCTGAAACTTCAGTTCAGTTAATTAAAACCCATCTTGACAAATATTATGAAGGTGATTATTCGGTTTTTTACTCCGAATGTAAACTCCTGATGCACGAACTGTTCACAAATGCCATCAACCACTCAGGAAGTAAAGAAGCCGAATTCGAGTATATCTTCACTGATAACTATTTCAGCATCGACATGAAGACCGATGGCACAGGATTTACCATTAAACCGGTAAATCCCGACTCAACTCCCGGAGAGAAACGATACACTCCCCCATTCACCAAATTAGTGGGCGAAAGTTTTATTCTCCATCTCGACGATGATTATGAGGTGGTTTGTAATGTTGTTGGCGAATACGAACTTGAATTCCACAATAAAGAGAGATCAAGCCCATTGGTGGACGACATGTTTTCCATTCCCGAACACTTTGGACTTTTTATAATCACAAAACTTGGGTTTGGTGTTTTCTATAAAAAAGATGAAACAGGGAAGAATATCTTCAGCGTTAAAAGAAAACTTCCCATTTAATCTTATTTAAGAAGCTTATTGATATCCTTTTCATACTCGGCTTTTGGAATTAAGCCAACATGAACATTTGTGATATTTCCTTCTCTGTCAATTACAAAACTTGTTGGTATCGATTCAATTCCGCCAAATGCCGAAACCACATTCTCATCTCCAAAAACAACCGGATAGTTGATCTCATATTTTCCAACAAATGGAACAACATCCTTCATCGTTCTTTTATCATCCAATGAAATACCGATTATTACCAGATCATCTTTATAGGTTTTCTGAAGCTCAACAAGATCAGGGATTCCCTTACGACAAGGAGGGCACCAGGTCGCCCAAAAATCGACAATAACTATCTTGCCCTTATAATCTGACAATTTTACGATCTTTCCGTCAGTTGATTTTAACTGAAAATCGGGAGCTTTGTCATAACCCGAAAATCCCGTAAACAACATAAAAAAGAGGAATAAAAGTGATCCAACCAATTTTTTCTTCATCTTATATAATTCTCCATTTAAATATTCATTAATAAAACAATAATAAGACTAAATTTGTCAATACAAAAATCAAAAAATTATTACCCGGGTTCGCCTCATGAAAGTATTCTCAACCTACCATCTTCCTGCTGATTTAAAATACCATTTTAAACAACACAACATTGTTTACTCGGAAAATCCATATGACAGATCTTTAACCACCGACGAACTGATTTCATTCACAAAAGATGCCGATGGGATCATTACCCTTCTCTCTGATAACATAAGTCGCAAAGTCATCAGTTCCCTCTCTAAATGTAAAATAATCGCCAACTATGCGGTTGGATACAATAATATCGATTTGGTTGCAGCCCGCGAACATTCAATTGTTGTAACAAACACTCCCGGTATCCTCACAGATGCAACAGCTGAGATCACCTTTGCCCTTATCCTTGCATGCGCCAGAAGAGTAAAAGAAGGGGAAGAAATGGTAAGAGAGGGAAAATTTACAGGATGGAAACCGGAACTCCTTTTGGGAAGAGGACTTTCAGGCAAAAATATCGGCATTATTGGTGCCGGAAGAATTGCACAGGCTGTTGCAAAAATTGCAAACGGATTTAACATGTCCGTTTTTTACCACTCCCGCAACAAAAAAGTTGAAATGGAATCCAATTTTAATGCTGTTTATCTCGATCTTCCTGAACTTATGAGTAATTCAGATATAATCACCCTCCACATCCCTTTGACGAAGGAAACCAACGGACTGCTCTCAAAGGAAATGCTGAATCTAATGAAACCTGATGCAATAATCATTAACACCGCAAGAGGTGAGGTTTTGGATGAGGACTATTTGATTACGATGCTTAAAAACAAAAAATTATTTGCTGCCGGTTTTGATGTCTATAAAAACGAACCAAATATCAACCCTGAGCTTTTTCAACTTGATAATGTTGTCCTCCTTCCTCATTTGGGTAGCGCAACAGTGGAAACTCGAAAAGGGATGGCGATTCTCGCTGCAGATAATGTAATTGCGGTGCTCACCGGAAACCCTCCTTTAACCCAAATAATATAATCTCATAATCTTCTTTTTCCGTTTATATAAAATAAGTTGGAAACGAAGCAATATAATCGTATTTTAGATTTAATAACTTAAATCTGTTCTGTTATCTAACATGATACCAAAATTGGTATCCTCTTTAACCGAAGTAATTTTAGAATAAATAATGCGATACTCAATACCGACAACAGTTGAGGGACTGAAGTTCAGGCTCCTCACAACTCCACTTTTTTGTGGAATTGAACCAATCACACAGGATGAATCAATTTTTCCTTTTGAAATTGACCGTTCTATCTTTCCAAAAAATTGTGTAAGACTGTTCGAAATGACAGGAGCGGTTAACTATCCCGACATTTTGAATATTCCATATTCACTTCTTTTGCAGGAAGCACGGATCCGAAAAATTACGATTGAGACGACAAGGGACTTAATTCTTGAGGTCTTCTATGGTGATATGGCGGGGAAAATTAAAGACCTTGATAAAAAAAGAGCTGCTCAGTTAAAAGACCAGTTCCCTGAATTTTTATTCATTGATGGTAAAAAAGTGGAATTGACCCCTGTAAGTTCTGAAATTCTGAAACAGCCTGTCATCAGGTATTTTAACAGATTCAGTCCAAAAAACAAAAAATTTATCGCTTCAAACAGCTGGATAAAAAAAGTTTACCATATTTATAACCTGATTACCTTCTTCCCTGATGAATATCTAAAAGAAGTAACAGCTCCAAAAGACAGTATCCAGGGGCTGATACAATCTTTTAACAATGTGCTTGAAAACAAAATTTCAGAAGGAATCTTTGTTGACCCCGCTCCCTCCAATCCCATCGATCTTGCAGCCCTCAAACTGCAGACTTTAATCGATTTCCAGGATGAAAGGACAAAAGATTTTATCGATATGCGATATACCCAGGGTATCGATATGAAAAGTATAGGCAAAAAACATAATGTTTCTGCCGAAAGAGTGAGGCAAAAGCTTGTAGCCTTCATTCTCGAATGTAAAGAAGAACTTGCTGAAATAGAAAAAAAGCTCCTTACACATATTGTTAACTCACTTGTAAAATCTCCCAGAATTCTTGACAAAGATTATTTTGAAAACGGTTATATGCAGGTTGAAACTCTTGTCAGTATCCTGAACTCTGTCTATTCCGGAATCCCTTCATACAGTAACAGATTTTTCCTTTCGCAAAATATCTATCGGGATAACAATTCCCTTTTTACAATCTATACCAGATTAAAAAACATTCTGAAAGTTGTGGATGGTATAACTCTAACAGAGCTTTTAAATGAGTTAAGCGACCTGTCACTCTCCGATAAACTGAGTGTTTTCAGAATAATTCTCGCAGTCAGCTACTTCAGAATTGTCCCCTACCACAACACATTTATGATTAGAGGGCGACTAAATCTGCCCGAAATGGCTGAACAGACTTTGTTGAGAAGTGAAACCCCACTTCCCCTTGAGCAGGTTATTAAATCAGTGAAAGAATTTTATGGCAAAGAATATCATGACTTAAAAGTCTCACTCTGTCATATCAGGCTCAACAACCGGGTGCTCCAACTCGATAAAAACCTCTTTGGTGTCGCCTCACACATAAGTTATCAGGGTAATGATATAGTTGCTATTAATCAGTTGGTTGCAGACTTCCTTGAAAAAGAAAAAAAGGTTGTTGATGCATCGGTTCTCTACAAATTTGCGAAAAAACAGTTCCCCCGTTTAAGATCAAAATATGAACTTGTTCAAATTCTACGACAAGGTGACCAGATATCTGATTTGGGTTTCTTCTGTTTTGTCCACAATTCTGTGAATATGTCAGAACGCCCTCTCGTGAACGAGTATCTGATAGAAACCCTCTCCGCCAACAACTTTGTTATGAATGGTAAAGCCCTTCTGACAGAAATAAACAAAAAAAGAGTGGTGAGTGTAACCGGCTTTTCGAGCAAACTTAAAAATGTCGCCTTTATAGATTATTACGGTGGGAACTACTATGGATTAAAAGACCACAGGGAGCAAAACCTCAAAACAATTGCCGCCGACCCCGTTTTTATTAGCAACTTCCTTTTTGAAAAAGGGTTCCCCGATTCATTTTATAATCGTATTGATGAGTTATTTAAGGATTTTGATCTCGACTTAATTAAAAAGACAATCTCAAATAATGAGATCTTTCAGATTTTTAATTTTGGGGAGAATGAGGGCGATGTCATCTTCTCGAGACTTTGGAAGAGGAATAAACTTTATTATTGTATCCTCTACCACCAAAGTAAACCAATATCCGTCGAAAGAATGTCAGAAATTTGTTTGCAAATGAACATTTCGGCAGAAACTTTGAAAAAAATTAACTTTTATGCTCTCGGGATCGATTTTCACCAAAATCATTATTGGCTGCGTGACCGGGTAAATGCTCCCGGAATTACAAAAATCAAGTCCACTCAAATTAAAAAAAAGGCTGCCATCTAAGGCAGCCTCTAAAGTCAAATTATCTGAAAACAGCTTAGTAATCTATGCGTTTGTCTCCCAGACATTGGCAAGGGTCACGATATTCTGAACAGACATTTGCATATCCTGAATTGCCACCCACTCTGTAGCTGCGTGGAAGTTGTGTCCTCCCGCAAATAGATTTGGAGTTGGCAATCCCATAAAGCTTAATCTCGAACCATCTGTTCCACCTCTGATAGCCGACTGGATTGGTTTTATTCCAAGTCTTTCGAGTGATTCCAATGCGTTCTTTTCAACTTCCGGGTGTTGATCGAGGATATTTTTCATATTTCTATACTGTTCAATAACCTGGAACTCATATTTCGCATCGGGATAATCAGCAACTACATTTGCAAGTATGCCTTCAAGGAATTTCTCGTACTCTTTTAATTTGCTGTCAACAAAATCGCGAATGATGAATTTCATCACTGTTTTGTCTTCGTTTCCATTAAATGATACACAGTGGACATATCCTTCGCGTCCTTCGGTGGTCTCGGGGCACATCGTGTTCCTTGGAAGAGCCTCCATAAAACGGGAAGCAACTCTTACAGAATTTACCATCTTACCTTTTGCATATCCGGGATGAACATTTTTCCCCTGGATGGTAATTACAACGGCATCTGCACTAAAAGTTTCTGTTTCCACTTCTCCACGGGTTGAACCGTCGATTGTGTATGCGTATTTTGCGCCAAAACCTTCAACATCAAAATGTTCAGTCCCTCTGCCAACTTCTTCATCAGGGGTGAAACAGATTTTTATGGTTCCGTGTTTCACTTCAGGGTGGGCAACGAGATAGGTTAAAGCATCCATAATTTCAGCGATACCGGCTTTGTCATCTGCACCGAGCAGAGTGGTCCCATCGGTCGTAATGATGTCATACCCCTGCATTCCTTTAAGTTCGGGGTTTTCTTCCACAGGAATCACTTTTGAAGGATCTCCCGGAAGAACAATATCATTACACTGATAGTTTTTATGAATTACAGGTTTTACATCTTTACCGCTGATTGCCGGCGAAGTATCAACATGTGCAATAAATCCGATTACCGGAACATCCTTTGTGCTGTTGGAAGGAAGTGTTGCATAAACATATCCATATTCGCTGAGGTGTGCATCAGCGAGGCCAATTTCTTTTAATTCCTCAACAAGAATTCTTGACAAATCCAACTGTTTTTCTGTAGTTGGAAACTTTGTTGCTTCATCATCTGATTGTGTGTCCACTTTTACATACTTTAAAAAGCGATCAACAACCGTGTAATTATATTTAGGGTCAAACATCTCTTTCTCCCGATATTTTTTCAAAATAGACTTTAAATTAGAGAATTTTCGGGGGATTTTCAACTCTATTATTTGTGGGGAAATGCCTTTGTAATTCCACAAATAATCTATTATCTTTAAAATCAGGAAAAAATGAAAAACGGAGCTAAAATGTCATCATCAAGAAAAAAAACAATTCTTTGCATATCGAGCTATTATAAAGGAATCGACTTCCTTAAATCAGCCCATAACCAGGGCTGGTATGTAATTTTTGTCACTTCCCGAAGCCTCGAATATGAACAATGGCCCAGAGAGAGCATCGATGACCTCTATTTTATGCCCGACAATAATAAAGAATGGCATCTCCCCGACCTGATTAAAGCTGTCAGTTATCTCGCAAGAAATGTTGTAATTGATAAGATTGTGGCTCTCGATGATTTTGATGTGGAAAAGGCTGCTGCTCTAAGGGAACACCTGAGAGTGCCGGGAATGGGTGAAACCACCATGCGTTACTTCAGAGACAAATTCTCTATGAGAATGAAAGCGAGAGAAGAAACTGTTCTGGTTCCAGATTTTATTCATGTCCTCAATTATGCCGAAATTAACAGTTTTATGGAAAGAGTTGATCCTCCTTATATTATGAAACCAAGGATGCAAGCCGGCGCCATTGGTATGATCAAACTCGAAACAAAAACCCATGCCTGGGATGTGATCCATCAATTGGGCGACGACCAGTCGAATTACTTGATGGAAAAATTTGTCCCCGGTGATATTTTTCATGTTGATACGATAATGCAGGATTATGAAGTTAAGTTCGCCATCTGTAGCATTTATGGGCTCCCCCCTCTCGAAGTTGCCCATCAGGGAAGAGTTTTCACAACAAGAACCGTTTTACATGGAAGTGAAGATGAAACAGCTCTATTTGAGATTAATGCCAGAGTTCTGAAAGCTCTCGGAATGAAAACAGGCGTTAACCACACTGAATTTATCAAAGGGAATGATGGAAAATTCTACTTCCTCGAAACCTCTGCCAGAGTGGGAGGTGCAAACATCGTTGAACTCGTTGAAGCTGCAAGTGGACTAAATCTCTGGGCAGAATGGGCAAAACTTGAAACACTTGAACCGGGTGAAAAATATAAACTCCCAAAAGTGAAAAAACATTATGCCGCTCTGCTGAATTCCCTTGCAAAACAGGAATATCCTGACATGGATGCCTACAACGATCCTGAAGTTGTCTGGCGCCTGAAAAAACAGTTCCACGCGGGATTGGTAATCACTTCACCCAAATATGACAGAACCACTAAATTGCTCAATTCTTATGTGGAAAGATTTTACAACGATTTTTTCCATTTTGTACCAATGGGTAACAAAGCATCAAATTAAAGTCGAACTATGAAAAATATTTTTATTCTCTTTGCAACAGTTGTTTTTTTTGGTGGCATGCTTTCGGGTTGTCTTAACTACACTCAAAAAACAGTTTTGAACCGCGATGGCTCAGGAACAATGAAACTTGGTTATGCCTTCCCTGCCGGTTCTCAAACAGGACGGACAATAGCACAGGAATTTGATACGGCAAAAATTCGAAAAGAAATTTTTGATACTCTGTTCACAATTGACAAAATCGAAACAAAAATTGATTCGGGTGACGCCCTCACAATTAACATAAATATCTCGTTTAAAAACATCCGCGATCTGCATAACACCAAACTTTTTAATATGTTTGATATCTCCCTTGAAGACGGGGCACCCGGACAGATGAAGTATCAGCAGTATATAAGACCTTCAGGTGAAAAACCCGATCCAAGAGTACTCTTCTTCAGAAAGTTCATTTTTGAGTTTGATGGAGAAATGATCACTCACAACGCCCACAGGCAAGAAGGTGATGAATACATCTGGGAGTTTAGATATGATGAAATTGGTGATGGCAAATATATCGAGGCAACTTTTGCTCCACAGCCGCCAAATTATCTGCCAATCTACATTGCTGTTGGTGCGGTGTTGGTTGCTGTTGGTGGATTTATCTTAATTAAGAAGAGAAAAAAGAAAAGTGTAGCTTCCTGATAAACTAAGGCAATGATAGTCGTTTAACAATTTCAAAAGGGAACTTCTCATAGAGGGATTCCCTTTTTGCCATCTCAAAATCGGCAAAATCGAACCCCGGTGCCACAGAGCATCCAACAAGAGAATAGTCTCGATCCCCTTTAACTTCAGCTGCAAACCAACACCCTTTTGGAACTGTAAATTGAGGAAATGATTCTTCATCAAGTCCCAGTGTAACCTCCCTTAATCCGTCAATTTCAGAGAGTACCCATATAGTTACAGGTGAACCGTCATAAAAGTGCCAGGTTTCATCGGATTTAATACGGTGAAATGAAGAGTGATTCCCCTTTACAAGCAAAAAGTGGATTTGAGTTGAGAAACTACGGGCGGAATTATAACGATCCGGAAGAGCATCAGAAGAGATTAGTTCATCACTTCTATAACTCTCTTTAAAGAAACCTCCCTCGGGGTGAGGAAGGAGATCAAGTTTATTTATCCAATATTCTGCTGAACGCATATAACCATCAAAAAAAAAGCGTCCGGTGTCGGGCGCTTTTCAAAACCTATTTTATATCCGTTACTTTTGACATGTCATCAAGTTTTACGAATTTTTCGTTAAACTTAAACGAACCTTTTTCAGTCTTTACAGATTTAATAACCTTAACTGAGGTGTACGGATCTTTTTTCTTGCCTTTCGATTTATCACCGAAGGATTGAACTTTTGCCATTTTTTAATTCTCCATTTATCAAGACTACAAAAATAAGGATATTATCACGATCTGCAAAATAAAATTTTTGTGTGATTAAGTTAAAAACCGCAAAGGTCGCACAGGACACGAAGGATTGTTTAAAACCACCGAGAACACAGAGGGGCTAACTGCAAAGGACGCGAAGGTCGCAAAGGAAATTTTAAAACCACAGAGCACACCGAGAACACAGAGGGATTAAACCGCAGAGGTCGCAAAGAACGCGAAGGGAAGTTTAGAACTTCTTCCCCATCCGTGAAAATCCGTGGTAATCCGTGGTATCCGCGTAACTATTACAAAACCCTCTGCGAAAATCTATCTAATCTGCGTGTATCTGCGTCTCCTTACCCTCCGTGGAAATCTGTGTCAAATCCGTGGTATCCGCGTAACCATCCCACTCAATTACTCACAAAGCTTAACAGGGAAGTCGTTCAGATATTCCCAACTGACGGGGCGTTGTGGTGTAAGGTTATATTTCCGCTCTATCTCTTTCACTTTTTTGTTGACAAATAGATTCAACTCTTTTACATTAATGATTCCATCCTTTTCGAAGAAATCTGCTGCACATTTCAGCCCCTCTATAAGTGAATAAGTGAACACTCCATGCCCAAGATCATTCACCTCTTTTGCTGTCTGGTCGGCTTCTGAAGCTGCCATTATATAAAGCCCTCTGCTTTTTGAAAGATCAATTATCGCTTTTTCAGATTGGGGACCCCTCATCGCAAAATTTTCCAGTGCCTTACCCGACTGACAGGCATCGATCAAAATCAACTGTTTTTGGGCTTTTATCTTCAACGAATACTCTTTTAATTCCTTTCCTGAAAGGGCAAACGGGTCTCTTGCTTTTGCATCACCATAAATCTGTTGAACCTCGTGCAGTATAAAATAAAATTCACTCTCTCCCCCTTCAGTTACTTCATCCGTGGCACCATGTCCTGAGAAATAGAATAAAAATGTATCCTCGGGTTTTGCTTTTGCTACAATTTCATCGAAAGCAAGCCTTACATTTTTGATGGTGGCATCTGCATCAAACAGCGTTTTCACCACCACATCCTTAAATATCTTGTTTTTTAATCCGGCCACTTCACCACTTAAAGAGACAGCATCGGCTTTTGCATATTTTAAATTGTATTTACTGTTTTCATATTTATCAACTCCTGTCGCCAGAATATACAAAGTTGAGGCAGGTTTTGGAGCGTTAAATTTCACCAGGATCGGGGATGATTTCCCCTCAAGTCTTCCCTTGCTAAATGCATTTGCCTTAAAGATGTTGTTCCCTGAGACCAATTGAGCTGTGAACGACACTTCAATCTTATTGCCGGCTTTTGGCTTTGTGTCAGTGTAATATTTTACATCTATAAGCTTGCCATTTTGATACAATCTAAGTTCATCAATTCCACCTCCCTCATCAAAAATCTCAATTTCCACCTGTTCCTCGGGTTCGCTGATAATAGTGGAAGCATTGGGGGACGAGAGTTTTACTGTCGGCGGCACCATGATGTTGGTAAAACGATCCCCTTTATCGGAAGCCCCGCCAATCTCTCTTCCTTCATCAATCGACTTAAAAAGCGTGGGGATATACGATTTTTCGAAGTATGCCTCAAGCGGAATAATGTCGAGACCATCAACATAATAAAGCAGACCCATCGCCCCCAGTGATGCATCAAAATATCCTTTGGGAGTAACCACTGCCCAGTCGGTTGAATCAAAAGCAAAAAGTGTCATCACTTCCTTGCCTGTCTGCGATTCAAAAAACTTCACACTTCCATCCATCTCTCCCGTTAAAAAATATTTCCCCGAGGGATGAACTGCAAGTGCATTAAAGTCGTTTCCGGAGAGAAAAGCCGAGTCGATTATCCTGTTTTTATTGTAATCATAAAATTTGAGAGTTTTTCCGTTTCTTAGAGCTGCGATGTCCAATTTCTCATTCGCAACCGATCTTGATGGAGTGAAATTCAGCGGCAGAAACTTCTCCTGGACCCCTGATTCGATATCCCACAATGTGACTAAATTGGCATGGTAAGCGATTATTTTGTTGTCATCAGAAAGAACCTTGTTCCCCAAAGAAAAGTCACGCACTGCCAACATTCTTGTGCTGTCTTCAGACATTCCGGGACGGTAATCTTCACTCAACATTTTTTTATTGTTAAGCGACTTGACCGTTTTCCCCGATGCAAGATCAAGAACGGGGATTTCCCCGTCCATCTGTCCAATTATTAATTCTTTCCCTGAAGGCGAAAAATCGGCGCTGTGCACCAATGAAACGGGAAGATCAAACTCACGCAGGGCTTTCCCTTTGTTGATGTCCCAAAGGATTATTTTGTTTTTATAGTCGAGAGAAAGAAAATATTTACCGTTTTTACCAACTTTCAGGTCTTTTAACATGTAACTGTGACCAAAAAATGTGGTGGTTTTTGTGAAACTTTCAATATCCCACATCTCAACATTATTGTTCCCTAAAGCAAGGAGAATTGATTTTGAATCGGTGGTGAATCCCATCGAAAAGACGGGGTAGAGGAGATTTTTAATGCAGTGAACAAGTCTTCCTTCTTCCAGATCCCAAATAAAAACCTTCCCGACACTTCCCGTAGCCATAAACTTACCGTCATCGGAAACTGCCACACAATAAACCTGGGAGGTGTTTTTTAGTTCAACCTTCAGCTCGGGTGCCTGGGAAAAGATTGTAATCACAAAAGAGAGGAGTAAAATAATTGTTCGCATCGGTTCTCCGGAAATATTAAAATTCTGTCCATAATTTAATACAGGAAGGTTAACAAAACAGAACCCCCGGATTCCCAACCAAAAACCCGGGGGTGATTTCATTTTATTACTATTTGGTGAGCACTATCCTTTTAACTTTGTAAAGTGCCTCCTGCATGTGATTCATCGTAACTCTTATCGAGTTAATCCCCTCTCTCAGGTCCCATCCATTTGTGTAAATGACAAGTGTAACATCAGTTACAGGGTCATGGATCATCTGAGAAAGATACCCCTCATGTGCACCTGTGTGTCCATATCCAAGCAAATTGATATTGTTCACTCCACATCCATAAAGGGATAACGAACCGGGTGTTGCAGGCAAACAATTCAACATGGTTGAATAAACCAGATTGGAGGACAAAACTCCTTCACCCCTCATCAATTTTCTTATGAACAATGCCAGATCGGAGGGAGTTGTAATCAGATTACCTTCTGCAACATTTCCCGAGATGTTGGAGACTGTTACATTTTGAATAGTTCCCGGAATGTGTACAAAACCCGGAACAAATGGTTGTGGAAGTTCACGGTCGGTTCCCAACGCAGGCATTGTGGAAGATATCAATCCCATCGGTTTGATTATCTCATCTGTTATAAACTGCCCGTATAATTTCCCCGAAACTCTTTCAATAATTTTCCCGAGCATCGAATAGCCTGTGTTGCTGTAGTGAAAGTCGGCTCCGGGTCTGAAATAGTAAAGCCCTGTGGTGGCTACAACTCCAACCATCTCATCAAAAGTGAAAGTGTGGGTGGGGTTTGTCGCCTTGATATATTCCATGTACCAGTCATTTTTATAAGGAACAGATGCACTTATACTGTCAGGGATCATGTCGTTTGCCACATCAAAAACTCCCGCTCTGTGTTGCATCAACTGTAAAATGGTTATTTCGTTTTTGAATGGAATCGCATAGTTTTGATCTTCGGGAACATAAGTCATCGTTGTTCCGGGAATCGTATCTGTAATTTTATGATTGATGTTCAGCCGTCCTCTTTGGTGTAATAGCAGTATGGCTGTAGAAGTGAATGTTTTTGTGTTGCTCGCAGCTCTGAAATGTGTGGTGGAAGTAACTGCATTTGTAAATCCGGTTTGTTGGAAAAACTGCCCTCCGGGATAAATCACCTGAAGAGCAAGCCCCCCTGGGTACTCGGGATCAGCCTTTTTAATCGAATCAAGGGCAACCTCAAGAACCTTTTTTGCCTGATCAGAATAGTTTGTCGTTGGTGCCCCTACGCCGGTTTCATCTTTGCATGAAACAAATAACAAAGAAAACAGAAGGGTAATTACCACATAAATCTTCTTTTGTGAATAATTCCCGATAACTCTTTTTGAGTTTATGATCACCATATAATCTCCGGTTGAAAACTGAATTGGACATTTAATGCGATTATATAGTGTGTTAAAATATCTAATTTAAAATCGGATGTTAAAACTATAATTAATTCAATCAATTACCAAATGAATTCTTCGATCAATAAAAATATTATTTTGATTTAGCTAAAATTTTGATTAGATTCCTTCAGTTCGTGACAGAAACTTTTTTATCGAGGTTAATATGGATCGTCAATTTTTATTATCCATTTTTTTCATCGCATTCACTACCTTAAGCCTAAGTCAGCCGCAATCCAATATTACTGCCGACTATAACACCGGAACCACAACACGGAAAGTCACATTCGCTGCTATAGCAGTTGACAGGAACAACGATCAGGTAATTGTGGGTGCAGTAACAGATTATCACAGCCTTTCGGAAGCATGTGCAAGAGCGGAAGAACAATGTAAACTTCGTGGTGGCTATTATCCCAAAGTGGTACTTGCCTGGGAGGGTGGAGGCTGCGCCTACATAATCTTCCAAAACAGATTCGCAGGAATTTATTCCTGGTCATTAAGAGAGACCGAGGCAGTCGCCAAATCGGAAGCCATGACCGCCTACCTGAATCTCACAGAAGGTAAGGCCTCAGACATCGCAGCCGGCGTCTGCAACGGTGGCAAAATATCCGACTTAAAAATCCACATCAGACCAAATGGAGGGTTTTGAGGCGTTTCTGAGGTTTTCTGCCGGAAGCCAAATTGTATATTGGTTTAGAAACTAAGATACAAACCCTTGGTAGTTATTCATCGATACCACCTTGAACCCCAACCAATCGACTGTGGTTTCAACCACAGTAAAAGGCAAATATTTCAGGGATATTGAACGAATTTAGCTAAATTCGTTCAGTGCGTTGAATGAATTTAGGTGAATTCATTGAATTTAATCTGATTTTCCTTGAGATGGATAGTTTTTTGTCTTAACAACCCATTGTTCCTCAGTGAATCCAAAGTGGTTTACTGCTCTTCTACAGAAATTGTAAGTAGTCTGGGCTGCCATGTTAACCTCTGCATAATAGGAATCCCGAATTGGTCGGTGAGACCTGAACCTGCCTGCATCCTTTGATAAATATGTGGGGCTTTTGAGGGCAAATTCTTCGAATTTCATCGAATCGATATCATACAAAATATTTAAAGTCTCAGTTAAAACATCTCTCCATGATTGCACAGGAATTAGTTGTCCATTAAAATTTATCTCCACCGGCATAAGATTTGTAACGACTTTGTTTTGTTTTGGGGATTCTTTGGGAGGACTTTCCACTCCTTCAGGAATGTCCAAATCCTCCGAATCCTCATCGACAAACTTGCCCTCTTCAGGGACCTGTAAATCTCTTGCAATTGTTTTACCGATGGCAGACTCAATCCTTTTCAGAATTTGCTCTTTTCTGTCTTCAAAAAATGAGTCAAAGTCATCCTTTAACATATGGTTTGGATCAAGGACATGAGTTTTTAGGATTGATTCAAATTCTGCATCATCCACTTCTGCATGTTTTTTAATTCGTGGTAAATATCTACTTGGGGCATCCCCGCTTATTATTCTGTTGGTCCTGGCAGATAATGGCGTCTTATTTATTATGCAATCATACTTTGACCATGCAATTTTATTCTTCTCGCACCAGGCAACAGGAAAAATATGATGTATATCAATCGCCTCAGAGAAATATGTACTAAAATCAATTTTTGTCGCAGAAAGCCAGTCTTTTGTATTATCCTTTAGCATCAGGGCATAAATACCTTTGTAAGCCGCGCTGTTTCGAGTTCTTAGTGTATATAAGCGTGAAGGCGAAAAATTAGCGTCATATATTGATTTTGGTTCTTCCACATTATTAATTATCCAATCAACAACCTGAACCAAGTCAAGAGCATATCTAGTTTCATTTGCCGAGCCATATAACTCTCCAAAAACTCCACACCAAAACCATCTCATCAATTTGTTTTTGTTGCCGACCTGATTGATTTTTTCGCCAAGTTCAGCAAGAATTGCTGCCATCGGAACAAGTTGGGTGCTGTAAGGAATGTCTCTGGCATTATAAATATTATTCTCGATTAATATCTTGGCAGCTTTGATGTAACCTTGAAGTACTGAGTCTCGATACTTTTTATAATCGTCTACGGAGAGATTTAGCATATCCTTCCTTTTCGCACTTACAGCCGGAGCAATTTCTGATTTAGTTGTCCCGAACTGTTGCGTTCTCTTGCGATATGTTGAAAGAAGAGTTATGGATTGGATAATATCAGTGTTCACAGTATTCGCCAATGGTTTGAATTTCTTAAACTCCTCTCTAATCTTTTCCCAATCTTCCTTCAGGTCAAATTCTTCAGCGGCGAATGTTGCTGTTAACAATTCAAAGACAGTAAGTGAAACTCCCCCGGTATTCACTTTTTCGAAAACCTGACAAACCGCCTCCTTGGAGTTTTCTTTTTTCATTTTAATGATTGGAAGATTATACTTTTCGAACGTACGAATAACCTTTTTTTCAAAATCATCCCAAAATTTACTTTTGGTTGAGTCTCCAGTCCAATAATCTTTAAAATCCGCCCTCCAGTCATAATAGTCATTAAGTTTATTCACCGGAAAATACAGCTTCTTAAATTCTTGCTCCTCCGTTGACAAATCTAAAATAATGTCTCGCCCTATATTCCCTGTTGAAATCTTTTTTTCGTTAATTGAAAGAATCGCTTCCTCAAAATCAGAGCCATCATCCAGTACTTTTGCCATGTCTATGTAGTATAATCGTTTAACTTCATAACCTTTTGAGTTTTTGGTTCGAACCGGTACTTTTGTGAAGACTCCTTGATACAGTGAAGTAATCCGCTGTTGTCCATCGAGCAGTAGTAATTCAGGTAGTACATTTGATGCATTTTGTACCCCTTCAACTGGTTTTGTTTTAAATTTTACACTTTTATTTCCGGTCTCCAACAACATAATCGCCCCTATTGGGAACGACTTTGCCACACTTGCTATTATTCCTTTAATTCTGTCATCATCCCATACCCAACCCCTTTGGAAGTCAGGCAATTGAATCTTACCAGAATCCACATCTTTTAATATGTCGTATAAGTCTTGCTTTGTTGAATCGAACGACTCCATAATGTACTTTCTTAAAATATTTTGAATGTTTGTGAAAAAGTTATCCAACTCTTATGCATCAAAATCAGGGTAATATCTCTCGTTGCGTTTTTCTTTTTCAGCTTGATGTGTATCAACCTTTTCAAATTTGAATTCAGGCTCTCCCGGGTAAGCCCATTCTTTCAAAGCAAATTTTATCATATTGGTTTCGCGGCGATCGAACATTGATTGAAGAATCTCTTGCTTTCTCTTTGTAGTTTCGTTTCTACCGGTTAAGAGTTCATCCCTGGTCTGATGGAATAAATCAACAACTTCATCGATATGCTTTAAACGATGAGGTTTGTTAGTATTTGATTCAATGATCTCAATCTTTTTACTTACATCCTTTGTGCCCAGTTTGTTATTAAGTGCCTGATCAACTAGTATGAAGTTGCCCAGTCGTCGCTTCTCTACAGAGCTTCTTCCAGGGAATAGTTCTTTATTATCCACAGCAAGAATGTGTTCTTTTGTGAGATATTTATTTTCATCATTTTCAAACAATAGAGTTTCATAATTCCAACTAACAGATTTAACCCGATGCAGATTATTTTCATAAGCCGCTAAAAAGAACTTAAGGGATGACCATGAATAGAAATCATAGGTTTTGTTATTATCAAGAGTTAGAGCATCAACAAATTTTGACTCAGGGCAGTGATCCTCAATCAAATTGGTGAGATGTCTTTTAATTCTTGTGTAATAATCGGGTGATTTAAGTAATTCAGTATCTTGGATATCGACGAAATGTCCTTCCGCTGTGAAATCATAACTCAAAAATATCACGGAAGAAACGAGAAATAGATAAGAACTCTTAGTGTCTGATCGGTAAAATATATTTGGCAGACAGTAAAAACGGAAATTAAGTTTTTCAACTACATCGAGAGTGTCCGTGATGGATTCCCTACATTTCGGATTATTGAAATAATGCGTCATTAGTACGAGAAACAAAGGCATTGCACTGCCGACGGAACCATGATTTCTGAATTTCTTAAAAATCAAATCAAGCCTCTCGAAATACATATCCTTACCGTCTTCTCGAAAATATCCATTTCTGTTGTATAGATAAGCATATACGCGCGAAGAAGACTTTAGGAAACTATGGTATTCAAAAAGATCATTCCTTACTATTTCCATCCTTTCACTTTCACTCTCAATTTTATTCTGGTAATACTCACCCCTCAAAAGGATACCTTGAATATAATTCCTGAAATCTTTATATAGGTCATCGGTATCCTTTTTAACTTTCCAAAAAATTACTCCGAAAGCAATCCGTACAAACTGATTCTCTTTTTGAATCGTATCTACTCCTGCTTTTTCTAGATTGAATAAAATTTGACCCCAGGATGAGCTTATATCTGCTGCTAAATCTTTGAATTCGAGGACATGACAAAGATGAAGGAAGTAATTTTTAAATTTTTCGAGTTCAGAGAGGGACTTCCCACGATTGTTTATTACTTCGAACATGGTGGTGGTTTCTCTTACAGAAGAGGTTTCGAAAAAGATGAAGCCCAACTGATTTATAATGCCGTCAAATATCTTTTCAATGTCGCGGTCTTCTCCTTTTAACCATTCCTTGGCAGTATTATAACATTTTTGCAATCGCTTGTTTGAGGCTGTTTCTTCAGGAAGTTCGACATGATTTATGATGGCTGAATGAAAAAAATCATTGTCGTAATCACTTAACTGTAAGGCAGTTTCATATCCTGATGGTGTCTTTTTTATAATATATTCAATCTTCTCTAACTTCTTTAGATCAATTTCCACAATCGCTCTTAGGACCATTACACATGTCACGAGCCGTTGTTGCCCGTCAACGATTTGAAATACATCCCCACCATTGGGGCGTTCAACCACAATTGTTCCGGTGAAGTGTTTGTGTCCGGATTTACTGTTGTGCATTTCAATATCCGTCAGGAGGTCGAGAATTTGTTCCTCGTCCCACGAATAGCCTCGTTGATAATCAGGTATCTCGAATTTTTTCCCTTCAAATAATTCCAATAATGAGATTAATATTGCCGGTTCTGAATTTTTCTGTGTCATTTTTATCTCGAATGTTTTTAGTTTATAATTCTATGAGTTTACCCATTTGATCACGAATAGTTATTCTTCGTCAATGAATATTTTGCTTTAATCGAAAATAATAATCCGTGGAACTCCGTGTTAAATCCGTGATATCCGTGGAACTATCACTCTAAAGGTCAATCGTTTTGCAGACGGCAATCGGGACGATTACCACTCCTGTCACTTACGACCTTAATCCTGCTAATCCTATAATCCTGTAAATCCTGATTCAGACAACCCATCTGCGTAATTCCGTCTAATCTGCGTGTATCTGCGTCCCATATCACCTAATATTTAGACTCCTCTTCATTCACAAATGTCATTCGATAATCGCTGTCGCTTAACACGGTATCATATAACCCCACACCCTCGCCGAGATGTTTGTTGATTCCGGTATATACAAGACTGGCATCCTCATACCGCTTGAATTTGTAAACGGCATCGTTCATAAGGGCGGAATTGAATACTCCCAGACTTACGAGCAAATCAAAATCTTTCACGGTAAGTCCTGTGACCTTTTTGAAGAGACCGGGTTCAAGTTGGGTGATTACATCTTTGAGACTTCTCTCACGGTAATCGGTCAGGTAGAGGAACACCGGAATTCTCGTGGCAAATTTTATCAGTTTCTCCTGAATCTCTTTCCGCTTCGATTTATATTCCTTTTCTTCATCTGTCAGTTGTTTTTTCTCTTCTGTGGAGAGATGTCGTGCATTTGCTTCCCGTTTAAGTTTTTTAATGGAGTCCGATTTATTGATGATTGTCTCAATATCCTGATTCAACGACCTGAATCCCTCAATTTTCATCAGAGCATCCATCGCTTCTTTGTTGTTCATCAGGCGTTGGAGTGTGGCATTATCAACATTCACGAGCAGAGCACTTTCCCATCTCCTTGCAAGAAGTGTGGCAGAGGTTCCGCTCATTGCCATATCCAAAATTCCTGCTGCATCAATCTGTTTCATGGAACTGCCGTCATAGGCAAGAACGGGCAGAAATTTGATAAACTCCTCCACCTTCTTTTCGGGATTCATTTCATTTACATTCAACCGGCAACTGTAGTCAGCTATCTGCCTGAGTGCCCTGTCGGGTGCAAAATCAAATATGTAACATTCCTCTTTCATGATTAGCTCTTCATTAGGGGAGAGGCTGTCAGGATTTTTTATTGTCCAGGGAGTCTGAACTCGAAATGCCGCCTGGAAATATGTTTCGGGACTCGAAGAATTCCGCAGCATAAAAATTCCGGTCCAGGGTTTAACAGAAACTCCTGTTGTAAGTTTTCCGCATGAAAGAGTGATACTCTTTGTTTTAAGTGGATTTTCCATCGCCTCTTTCACGGGAGGAAGTGCCTCCACTCCAATTCCCGCATTAACTCCTGCTGCAACCACAACTTTGTATTCGTGATAAAATTTGTTCTGAGGCTGTTTTAATAAGTTTGCCATTGCGTGGCATGAAGCAACTGTGGGAAGGAACCAAAAAGTATGAGACAACACACTCAAAAGTCGAACATCTGAAAATGGCATTGGTGGTTTTTGGGCACCAAGTTTTAGGTTATCAATTGTTGTAGCCAGGTATGCACCCCGGATCAGGTCAAGCCACTTTTGTACTTCATTCAAATATTTGAATATTGCCTGCCCTCCTTCTCCATTGGCTTTAAAGAACTCGTTCAGATCAAACTCATCAAATTCACCACCACCCGCAACATCTTTTATTGAAGGTGGAAGCTGATATGTGAGCATTACCATCCTGGGAAGGGATGAATATGGATTATTAGCACCCTTCCATTCTTCTTTTGCCCTCTGCTCATCGGAGTAAGTCCAGTTAAAAATCTGTTCTTCAATAAACTCACCCGAAGCTATCGCCCGGAATGGAGTACCTGAAAGATAGAGGTATGCATTTGTTGTAATAGGCATGATGCTTTCATCAAAATCATCGATCCACTTTCCGTTCGCAAATTCCCTCTCTTTTTTGTCCTCTGCTTCAAAAAGGTCTTTAGCATTCTCCCTCCATGCTCCGTAATGATACTCGTCAAAAATTACACAATCCCAATTGGTGGTGTGCACCCACTCGTTCCGTGGCTTAATTCCACCGGCTTCGTTTCTGCCGAGAAAATCCTGGAATGAACCAAAACAAACCAATGGTCTTGTTGTGTCGGCATCCTCCATTCCCCGCCCGTTTCTGCTGACAAACTGCCACCCCTGAAAATCTAAATGTGAGTTTAAATCCTCCTCCCATGCACTTTGAACAGCGGGCTTAAAGGTCAGCACAAGCAATTTTTTCCATCCACACTTTTTTGCAAGTTGATATGCGGCAAATGTTTTTCCGAATCTCATCTTGGCGTTCCAGAGGAAATGGGGTGTTTTGTCGGGGTTCTCATCACTAAAACTTTTGAAGTATTGAACTGTTTTCTCCACTGCCTCTTTTTGCTCAGGTCTCATTTCAAAATTGAGGGTACGGTTTTCCTCATTTTTGATACCAGTTTTGATGGCAATTATGGCAGCTTTTACATCTTCAACTCCACAGGCAAACCATTCACCTTCAGGATTTTTAAATTTCTTTTTTCTTAGGTATCTGTGAACTTCGTGATCAGTAAAAACTGTTCCGTCGTTTCGCATGGCCGGTTCTTCGAGGTGAATTTTGTAAGGAGGTTCTCCCGGTTTTAGTATGGGATATTGTTGCCCCACTCTTGTTTTTACATCACGGTTTGTAAACCCAACCTTGAGGAGACCCGCATACAGCGGATTTGTATCTTCGTATGCATAGATAGTGGGGTTTGCTTCAGGTTTTTGTGGGAAAAAGTTTTTAGGCATGATCCTGTCCGTCAGTTTGCAGGTTATTTCGGGCAATTGCAATGGCTCGATGCAATCGATCAAGTAGAATTTCACGGGATGGTAGAGCCGTAAGATAATCTGACACCCTTATATTTCCCTCATTAAGCTGGAGAAGTTCGACATGTTCAGGGTTTTTGCCGGAACAAAGAATCAAACCGATCGGAGGGTTCTCACCTTCAACCATCTCGTATCGTTTCATATATGCAAGATATAATTCCATCTCCCCTTTGTACGCAGCATCAAACTCGCCAATTTTAAGGTCGATTATTACCAGACATTTTAATCGACGGTGAAAAAACAAAAGATCAATGTAGTAGTCCCGATTGTCGATCGTAATTCTTTTTTGCCGTGCAAGAAAGGCAAAATCACTTCCAAGCTCCGTTATAAATTTCTGTAATTCCACAACAATTGATGATTCAAGATCTTTCTCCGAAAATGCAGAAGAAAGACCCAGAAAATCAAGAAAATATGGATCTCTAAAAACCAATTCGGGTGAAATCTGCTCCTTTTTACCGAGTTTCTCCAATTCCTTCTTAACAACCACTTCAGGTTGTTTGCTTATTGCCGTTCTTTCATAAAGCATCGATTGGATTCTCTCTCTGAAAGTCCTGACACTCCAATTTTCATTGATGCACATTTGAATATAGAATTCTCTCTTTAATTCGTCTTCAATGGGAATTAATGCCACTATGTGAGACCAACTCAATTGTCGTGACAGTGTAACGACAATTTGCTCATTTGTAATAATATTGGCAAACTGCATCATACGGTGAAGATTCTTTCCGGCGAAGGTAACACCAAACTCTTCCTGTAATTGTCGTGACAGTGAAACGACAATCTGCTTTCCGTATTTTGCACGGTTATTATTGAGAATATCTCTGTTTATTCGATCTCCTATTTTCCAATATAACATTGTTAATTCCGAGTTAATTGCCAGCGAGACTCGACTGCGACTCTCCTCAATCAATTGTTTAATTTCCGAAAAAAGATCGGTTTCTTGTTTTTTAACATCACTCATGGCCAATGTCCATTTTTATCGTTATTTGTACTTTTACAATTGTCGCCACACTGTGGCGACAATTTGAATATTGCGAATTTCCACCAAAAACGGCATTTTAACCCTCATCCCCCAACTCCATTGGTCTTATCATCGATTCAATAAAATCTATTTCCTCTTGTGTTAGTCCGTATTTTTTGTATAATTTTTCATCTGTCCACGGTTCGTTAAAGTCCTGGATGGGAACAAATTGAAACTTCTCACGAGTGTTGTCTTGAGTTATTTTTCGAAGAAAAACCAAAAATCGAAAAAATCTGGTTTTGACATAATTTGTGAAATTTTCAGCTAAAAACTGAGAATCAAATGGTCCGATAACTAGGTAAGTTTCAGTACAGCAACTAGGGATTTCTGCTAGCAAGGGTGTATTAATTATTTGATGTGGATAAGTGTACCCCCCATTATAGGCTTTGCTCAGAAGTACCTTTGGTTTGTCTATCCAATCTAGATTATGTTTGATTTTCGTTCGATCAATCCATCCAACCTTTTTCTGTGCATAAATTTTAATTCCATTATCAAATGGTGAGTCGCTGAATGTGGAAAAGCTTGTTTCTAGTCCAAAAGGTTTACGCGAAGATACTATTTCAGATACTTTGTTCTCTTCTTTTGCCATTACTTTTTCAAGTATTGGAATTCCTTCATTTAACCTTACCAACACATCATACTTACCGATATCCCTTGTGAGAATAGAAACAGTTTTGTTTTTAACATAAGTGGATACTTTACAGTTTCCATCGTAATTAGCATCCCACAAAAAATAGCATACACCTCCTTTTATCTCAACTCCAGGGAAACAATCAGCAGCATCTAAGTAATCTACAACTTCACGAATTCGTCTGTCTTTTAGCATATTCTCTCTAAATTCATCCAATCCTTTACCTCCTGCAAACCATCTTGAAGGGATGATCATTGATAGATACCCAGGATTTAATTTTTTCGCTTGCTCAACAAATTTGTGATAAATAGGAATTGCGCTTGCTTGTGCACCCCCATCGCTTAGCTGATAAGGAGGATTTCCAATAATTACATCAAATTTCATGTTAAAAATATTTTCCGGATTTTTTGTGTGAATGAATTGATAAGCGTGTGATTCGAGTTCTTCACCCCTGGAATAGACAGCCTCCGAGGCACCACAAAAAGAACATTTTCCGTTCACCCATGAGTGTTCAGTTTTATCGAAGATGATATTCCCATCTTCTTTTTCAAAAAGTTCACAAACTGAATATTTCCCATTTGCGGTTTTTGAACAATAAACACTCCTTCTCGAGAGTAGAGCTGTGAGTTCGGTAATTGCAATACCAAACAACTGATTTTTATATATGTGGTTTATTCGTTCCTGTTTGTCCGGAAATTCTTTCTCAAGCCCGACAATAAGTCTTTTTGCAATCTCCCTTAAAAACACACCCGACTTGCAGACGGGATCGAGAAACTTAACACTTTTATCGCTCCAGAGCTCTGCAGGAAGCATATCAAGAATTTTATTCGCCAGTTCGGGAGGAGTAAAAACCTCGTCATTGCTCAGATTGGCAAGACAGGAAAGGACATCCGGATTATAATTAGAGACCATTTTCGGCTCCAAGTTTTAGGAAATGTACGAGGGGAAATTCAGCCACAGGCGTTGGTAGAAAAGCTTTATCACCAAGATCGGAAAAAAGATTTGGTTCGTTCATCGGTTGACTTTCAAGGAGGTTCGCCATCGTAAAATCTCTTCTTTTTATCATATTACCGGTAGCCGGGCTCCACTCAGAAAAAACTATCGGTTTGGGTTTGGCTTCCGGAGTTTTTAAGCTGAGTGCATCACCCCATAAAATGTTATGTTTTAAGATAAATTCTGCTGCTCTTAGGCAATCGAGGTTACACTTCCCACCATAATTTTGTTGATATCTCTCATTAAATATCCCGAGAAGCCTTTCCCGACACTCAACAACATTGTCAATGAGGATGTCAATTCCATAGCTACTCGAAATTGCTATAACGGCATAAAATTCCCATTCCGTTTGTGCGGATTTATATCGTTTATCTACTATTGTGAGTTTTCGGTGGAGGATTTGTGCGAGGAAATTCCCTGTACCGCATGCGGGTTCAAGGAATCGGGATTCGATTCGTTCTGTTTCGTGTTTTACGAGGTCGAGCATGGCATTCACCTCCCTGTCAGAAGTGAAGACTTCCCCATGGTCAGCTACCCGTTTTTTTGATTTTACCTGTTTGCTCTTCATTATAAATTTTAGTTATGCTCCATGAGGCATTTAAAATGGTGAATAATGGTTATAGCAAAATAATAAAATATTATTAATTTAAGAGGATTTGAGGGCGAATGGGAAATATTTATTATCTACGAACTTTCCATCCCGACGCGTCGGGATTCTATTTTGGTTGAGGGATTCACATTTCTATCCATACGAAGCCCCTGGCGGGGCAGAGGCGTTTTGGAGTTTCACATTTCTATCCATACGAAGCCCCTGGCGGGGCAGAGGCGTTTTGGAGTTTCACATTTCTATCCATACGAAG